>Ga0209580_10000436_pt1 | contig 23358 bp, 13 predicted proteins | sample Coa_R1_5_FD_187153 | JGI IMG/M metagenome (GOLD analysis project Ga0209580, IMG submission 187153) | Surface soil microbial communities from Centralia Pennsylvania, which are recovering from an underground coalmine fire - Coalmine... | ecosystem: Environmental > Terrestrial > Soil >... | reverse complement strand
CCGGGTCAAGCAGCAGAATGCTGAACATCTGGTAATCAATGAGGCGGCTGAGCAGTTCGCCGATGCGCTTCAGCAGTTGATCCACATTCAGGATCGAAGTGAGTTCCCGAGCAATCTCATTGAGCAACAAAAGCGTTTTTGCCTGGCGGCTGACTCGAGTGTAGAGACGCGCATTCTCGATTCCGCTGGCCATGCGCGATGCGATCAGCGTCAGTAGCCGCTTGTGCTCTTCTGTGAAGTGATTTGGCTGGGGAGATTCAATATCGATGACGCCAATCACGCGGTTCTTGACGATTAGCGGCACTGCCAGTTCAGAGCGCACATTGGGCAACGCGGAAATGTAGCGAGGATCGGCGGAGACGTCACCGACGAGAACCGCCTCGGCCTTTTGCGCTGCGGTCCCGGTGACTCCTTCGCCGACCTTGATGCGAATTCGCTCGGCCACATCGCGCGAATGTCCCAGGCTGAAGCGGAAATAGAGCTCTTGCGTCTTCTCGTTCAACAGCAGAATGCCGAAGATCTCGTAGTCAATAACTTTGCGCACCAGTTCGGCAACGCGGCGGAGCGTAGTATCGAGGTCGAGCGTGGTGTTAACCACATCAGCAACCTCCAGCAACAGCGGATCGATGCGCGATTGCAACTCAGTTTGAACGGCGGCCACTTCCACTAATCTAATGATACCAGCCGGAGTTGCGGGAGTTTTCCTCTCGCCAGTGCAGTCGGCGATGAATTATGACTGGTGCACAATTCCTGAAATCGTCGGCGATGAGGTAGGCGGCTTTCTCGCTGCGGCGCACTGCCGGATCCATCAGCTTGGTTTCGAGTTCCTGCAGCAGTTGCTCGAGAGCCTGCATGAGTAAAGTGATAGCGCAGTTAGGCTCTGTGACCATGCGCTTCTGTGCTGGATCATTATCGCTCACCTCGCCGCAATTTGTCGCGGGATGGTATGGAGACTGAACGAACACACTAAGTGCAGCGCCAGCGAAACGATCGTAATCTTTTTGCACTATTGCTCCGGTACTCCCCCTCCACTACATTCCTCGCACTTGGGTCGAGCCAGGTCACCCATCGCAAATGATCGCGGTCGAGTTGCCTAGGCGAATTCGTGGGCCCGCCTGCGGAGGCTTCTTGCGTAGTAAATTGATTCTCCTTTCACTGCTCCTTTTGTTGTCATTTTCAGGAATCGCCCAGAGCAATTATGCAGTTTTGAGCGGTAGCATTCTTGATCCGCAAGCTCACGCCGTCGCTGGGGCAATGGTAGAATTGACTTCCACCACTACCGGCTCTGTCCGTCGGGTTTCGACCAACGCTCAGGGGCTCTATGAAATTCCGGGCCTGCTGCCGGGCATCTATCAGCTTCGCGTTGTGGCGCCAGGCTTCGGCACATCGGCGCAGCCACTGCAACTTGAAGTTGCACAGCGCCTGGCGATTGACATTCGGTTGCAAGTGGAATCGCGCAAGGACGTGCTTGAAGTCAGCAGCGCTCCGGAGGCAATTCACACCAACGAAGCCGCGCTGGGAGAAGTGGTCGAACCAGAGTCCGTAGCCAATCTCCCTCTCAATGGGCGCATGCTGGTTGATCTTGTCCTCACCGTGCCGGGGGCGCACGTCAGCCACGGAGCCCAAACCGGCAACATGAACCCTCTGTACTGGCGTCCCGGACAACGCTCTGCGGTGAGCGTGAGCGGCAGCCGACCGAACGGGAACTATTTCCTGCTGGATGGATCCACCAACACTGACCCGGCCTTCAATACTCAGAACCTGAGCCCCTCGCCAGATGCGGTACAGGAATTCAAAGTGCAGACCGGTAGTTACTCAGCCGAGATGGGCGGCGCAGGCGGTGGACAAATCAACATTGTGACCCGCGGGGGCACCAACGAATTCCACGGAACGGTTTACGAGTTCTTGCGCAACGGTGCAATGGACGCAACCTCGTTCGATTCCATGGGAAACAACCACATGGTGCAGAACAATTTCGGCGCTTCGCTTGGAGGTCCACTTACGCACAAGCACACGTTTTTTTTCGTGAATTACGAGGGCTTCCGTCACGCGATGACCGACACCATGATCGATACCGTTCCCACGCCACAGGAAATCGCCGGCGACTTCAGCCAGAGCGGCAAGAACATCTTTGATCCAGCCAATAATCGCGCTCAGTTCCAGTTCAACGGACAGCCCAATGTCATCGATCCAACTCGTATCGATGAAGCCGCACAAACTTTCCTGCAAAATTACGTTCCCAAACCGAATGTCATGCCCGGCATGACCATGCCCTGTGGTTCCGCGACGATGGGCGCACCCGGAGTGGTCGGAGCGGGCGTCGACTGCAACAACTACATGGACGTTCGCAACGAACTGCAAGTCAACAATCAGGGGACGGTCCGCATCGACCAAATGTTTGCCAATGGCGACAGCCTTACAGGCCGGTATTCGCTTAGCTCGGAAGCTGGATTTACGCCCGGAGAAATGCCGCCCGGGGGAGTTGGCACGTTGCTACCCGGGTTTGGGTCCTTCAACGATAACTTTTCCCAGCAAGGCAATATTTCGTGGACCAAAATTCTCGGGCCCACTCGCGTGAATACGGCGACAATTACGGCTTCACGCCTCGCTATGCACCGTTACGATGAGAACGCATACACCAATAACATCATCTCTCAGCTGCAAATTCAGGGCGTGGGATTTGGCGGCGACGGTGCCTTCGGAGCGCCATTCTTTAACGTGCAGGGCTACTCTCCGATGGGCGACAACTATTCGGCGACTCCAATGAAGGCATGGGACACGATTGCCGAGGGCCGCGACACATTCAGTTGGCAGAAGGGACGGCACAGCCTGAAATTCGGCGCCAGCTACAGCCGCTTTATCTGGCCGATGTGGGGATTTTTCCAAAACCGCGGCTACTACCAGTTCACCAACGGCTTCACGACCGATAATGGGACCAACGATGGGACCGGCTCCGCTCTGGCCGGCTTCCTATTGGGACTGGCGCCGGTGAAACAACGACAGGCTGGCATTCCGCAAATGCAGCTCCGGCAATGGTATGCAAATGGATTCGCACAGGACAGCTTCCGTCTCACGCGCACCACGACCATCGAGATAGGCCTGCGCTACGAGTTCATGGACCCGCTGGTTGACATCAGCTATACCAATACGAATCTGACCTTCAACCATGGCGTACCTTCGGCTTTCGTTGGCGGACAGAACGGATATCCACGCGGCCTGAAATATCCCAACACCCACGATCTGGCCCCACGTTTCGGATTTTCGCAGGCGCTGCCCAACTACGGCCTGGTGTTCCATTCGGCCTTCGGAATCTTCTATACCCCGGTGGACATGAATACCTGGTGCAACCAGCGCCACAATGTGCCCTATGTGTTCTCAGAGACGCAGCAAAGCGACAACTTCACGCCGCCAGCGTCGCTCCTTGCAAGCCAGCTGAACTTCGGGCCGGCGGTGCTCGGGAAGACGACTGTCAGCTTCACCGCTATGGATCCGAACGCGCCTTCGCAGTACATCGAGCAATGGAGCAGTTCGATTGAGAAGAGTTTGGATCGCAATACGACGCTGGAAATTGGATACCTCGGTGCCCACGGAGTTCATTTGCAGCGAGCGCACCTGATCAACAATGCGCCTCCAGGCCCCGGACCCATCGGTCCGCGGCGACCGTTCTCCAAAATCACGTTTGTCCAAGGCACGGTGCTGCCTTCCAATGTGACGTACGTTGCGCCAGCGGGGTGTCCGAATGGCACAATCTGTTTCCCTGTCAGCACAATCAACCTTCTCGAGGATACAGCGCAGAGCTGGTACGACGCAGGATATGTGAATGTGCGCCGCCGTTATTCGCGCGGCCTTACTTTTCTGGGGAACTACACCTGGTCGAAGAACCTGAGCAACGCTCCGGATTTTCGGTCACCCATGTTCGAGTCCTCGATCCCGCAAAACAACAATGATCTCGCTGCAGAAAAGGGCCCGAGCTGCGATTTGCGGCACCGCTTCGCGATGAGCGCGGTCTATTCGATTCCGGGCTTTGACAGGTTCGCCTGGACGAGTGCAATCACTAAAAACTGGCAGGTTTCAACTGTGTATCAGGTGCAGACCGGATTCCCGTTCACGATTTCGGTCTTCGGCGACACCGCGAATTCCGGCACAGTGCTGGGCGAAAACCCAATCCGCGCCAACTACACCGGCCAGCCGATCTTCGGTGCCGGAACGCGCACGGCCGCCCAGTGGTTTAATCCGGCGGCGTTCGCCACGCCGAAAGCGTTCACCTTTGGTAACACGGGACGCAACGCAGTTTACGGGCCGGGACTGCAAACGTTGGACTTTGCTGTAGCGAGGGAATTCAGCATCGCCGAACGCGCCAAGTTTCAGTTCCGAGGAGAATTTTTCAATGCGCTGAACCATACGAATCTGGGGACGCCTGACCGTTTTGTGAACACGCCCCAGTTCGGCACCATAACGGAAGCAACTACTCCCGGGCGCGAGATACAGTTAAGCGCCAGGCTCTCGTTCTAAAAAGGAGATTTCGATGACTTTTCGCACATCACTCAAATTCGCTCTCCCATTGCTGCTGGTGATGGCAGTATTTGGAACCGAGCAGGCCGCAAAGACTGCGACCGTAAAGGGCTACGTGCTGGATTCTGCGTGTGCCTTCACCAAGGGACTAAAAAAACCGATCAGCGCAGATTGCGCTACCGCGTGCGCGAAAGCCGGGTCGCCGCTGGTAATCCTTGCGCCGAGCGGCACAATCTATTGGCCGATTGCGGAAACGACACCTTCGAGCAGTCAAAATGAAAAACTGCTGCCCTTCGCGGGAAAGCAAGTGACCGTGAGTGGAAAAGTGTTTGAGCGCGGCGGATCGAAAGCAATTGTGATCAGCAAAATCGAAGCCGCGGAAAAAGAGTGAAGGATTGAGTACGGATGGCTACCCCACCCTTTGCGATTTTCAAAGGGTGGGATTCATCCAGACGCGAGGCTCAATACCCGCTAATCTTTTTGTACTATTCCGCTAAGCTGCAGAAGTATTTAGCGTAATCCTCCTAGCGCGGTGCGCTCGTGGGCCGCCGCACGGCCGGAAATGACTCCCAGGATAAAGAATTTGTTAGGTCGTCGCCTGCTGGCGCCGATGCTAGCGTTTCTGTTCGTCTCCGCAATTTATCTCTACGCTTTTCCCCAGCCCAACGTCTTCTACGCGGTCGTGGTTCTTCTGCATGCCTTCGTAGGCGTGGTCGCGACCATTTATTTGATCGTGCTGCTCATGCGGTTGCTGCGCGAGGCTTCGTGGACTGGCAGATTTGGCTGGGTGCTGGTTGCAGCCTCGGCGGTTCTGGGAGTTGTGTTGATCAAGATCGGCGCACTGCGCGCGGATTACAACTGGCTTTATCTTCATATCGGATTAGCTCTGGCCGGATCGGGCATCCTGTTCGGAGATTGGGCAGGCCGGCGCGGTTGGTTGTCACCGGGAATTGCACGCGCAACTTTGCGTTATGCCCTGTGCTTTCTAGTACTGGCCGGACTGAGCGCCGCAGGTTGGTATTCGCGCAATGCCCGGTGGTTGAATTCTGCCCGCATTCAGAATCCGTCAGATGCCCCTGAAACCATGGACCAGGAAGGCGACGGCCCGAAAGGTGATTTCTTCCCCAGTTCTGCGCAGGTCTATGGACACCAGAAAATTCCCAGCAAGTTTTTCATGGAATCGCAGTCGTGCGAGCGCTGCCATGCCGACATTTACAAACAATGGTCGAGCTCGGCACATCATTTTTCCTCATTCAACAATCAGTGGTATCGAAAGAGCATCGAGTACATGCAGGACCGCGTCGGGACGAAGCCCTCAAAATGGTGCGGCGGATGTCACGACCCAGCGGTCCTTTACAGTGGCCTGATGGATACGCCGATCAAGCAGATCGTGCATCGTCCCGAGTCTCAGGCTGGGCTTGGTTGCATGATGTGTCACTCCATCGCGAATGTGAAAAGCACGATGGGGCAAGGCGATTTTTATCTGGAATATCCCAAGCTGCATGAGCTCGCGGCCAGCAAGAACCCGGTTGTGCGGACGTTGCACGATTTTCTCGTGAAGCTCAACCCCGAGCCGCACCGGCGCGTCTTCCTGAAGCCATTTATGCGCGATCAGACGCCGGAGTTCTGCTCGAGTTGCCACAAGGTGCACCTCGATGTCCCGGTCAACCACTATCGCTGGATTCGCGGCTTCAATGAATACGATAATTGGCAGGCCAGCGGCGTCTCGGGGCAGGGGGCGCGGTCTTTCTACTATCCTCCGCACTCGCAGCAGTGCGCCGACTGCCACATGCCACTTACTCATTCGAGTGATATGGGGAATATCAGCGGATTTGTGCACTCGCACCGCTTTCCCGGCGCGAACACCGCGGTCCCAACAGCGAATGAAGATGGTGATCAGTTGAAGCTCACCGAAACCTTTCTGAAGAATGGCATTCTGAGCGTGGACATTTTTGCCATCTCGCCGGAGACGCAACAGGCGTCGAAGGTCGCAGCTCCGCAATCGGATATTCAGACTACTTTCGCGGTCGGAGAAGAAGCCGAGAGCAAAATTGCTTCGGCGACGACTGAAGCCTCGCCAATTACCGCCCCACTCAATCGCGTACAGCCCACGTTACGCCGTGGAGATACTGTGCGCGTGGATGTTGTGGTCCGCACCAAGAAAATCGGCCACTTCTTCCCCGGTGGCACTGTGGATGCTTACGACACCTGGCTGGAGCTAAAAACCACAGACGACAAGAACCAGACGATCTTCTGGAGCGGCATGGTCGAAGATAATGGCAAAGGTCCGGTGGAGAAAGGCGCCCATTTCTATCGCTCGCTGCAGATCGACGAACACGGTAACCCTGTCAACAAGCGCAATGCATGGTCGACGCGCTCGGTCGTCTATGTGCGTCTGATTCCGCCGGGCGCGGCGGATACCGTGCACTACCGCATGCACATTCCCGAGAGCGCTGGAAACAAAGTCACGCTGCATGCGCGGCTGTGTTACCGCAAGTTCGCGTGGTGGAATACGCAGTTCGCGTTTGCCGGAATGCCCGATCCCACCAAGCCGGCTTCGGAGCTAGCACCCGGATACGACGATAACAAATATGTGTTCACCGGGCCGATGCAGGGGCTCTCCGCCAAGGACCAAAAGATTCCGGACCTGCCGATCGTCGCGCTGGCGGAGGACGAGGTCACGCTGAACGTTGGACCACATAGCGTGCCGGCGCTCCAGCCGAAGACGGAACTTGAAGCCGACGATTGGCAGCGGTGGAACGACTACGGTATCGGCCTGCTGTTGCAAGGCGATCTGAAAGGCGCGGAAGTTGCGTTCCAGAAGGTCACAGAAATCGATCCTAAGAATCCTGATGGCTGGGTAAACATCGGCCGTGCTGCGGTGCAGGAAGGCGATATGGACCGCGCAAGGACAGTGTTGCAGAAGGCGATTTCACTGAGTCCGAACCTTGCGCGCGCACATTATTTCTATGCTCGCGTTTTGCGGAGTGATGGAAATTATGACGGAGCTGCCGCGGAATTGCAGCAAGTTTTGGCGCAATATCCGCGAGACCGAGTTGCTCTGAATGATTATGGGCGCATCCTGTTCCTGCAGCGAAAATACAGCAATGCCGTGAAGGCCTTGAATTCCGTGCTTGAAATTGATCCCGAAGACCTGCAGGCGCAATACAACCTGATGCTTTGCTATAACGGGCTCGGCGACGAGAAGCAGGCGCACGAGCACCAGGTACGGTATTTGCGTTTCAAAGCTGACGAAGCTTCGCAGACAATTACCGGGCCATATCGCCAGCTTCATCCCGAAGACAATAATGAGCGGCAGGCGATTCACGAGCATGTCTCGGTGCCGTTAGCGGCGTTAAAGCAGGCCTCGTCTGCAAATTCAAGCATTAGAAATGTCCATGTGGCGACGGGCGCCCTCGCCCGTCGAGTCGAGCGAAGCTCGACATATGCCCCACTCAGCAAGAGCTCCGGGAATTCGAACTAATGAAAAAGTCTCACCTGTTCATCTCTGCAATCATTTTTGCGTCGGTCGGAACAGTAGCCCAGCAGATCACTTTCCGCGACCTTACCGCTCGGGCCGGAATCCATTTCACCCACAACAATGCCGCCTTCGGGAAAAAGTATTTGCCGGAAACGATGGGGCCGGGTTGCGCGTTCATTGATTACGACAACGACGGCTGGCCCGACATTCTGCTGGTCAACGGCGAGAATTGGCCTGGGCATCCGGGGCCGGTAACAACGCCGAAGCTGTATCACAACAATCATGACGGCACATTCACGGATGTGACGGCCAAGGCCGGCCTCGCAGTTCCCATGTTCGGTCTCGGCGTCGCTGTCGGCGATTACGATAACGACGGTTATGACGATTTGTTCATCACTGCGCTGGGTCAGAGCCATCTATTTCACAACAACGGCAACGGAACGTTTACTGATGTGACCAAGTCGGCGGGGCTCTGGGGGCCGAATGATTTCTCGACCAGTGCGGCATGGGTTGACTACGACCGCGACGGCAAACTGGATCTGGTAGTTGCGAATTACGTGCAATGGACTTTGCAGGGCGATCTTTTCTGCACCCTCGATGGCAAAAACAAGTCGTACTGCACGCCGGAGTCGTACAAAGGCGCAACCGCGCGGCTTTGGCACAATCTCGGCAACGGCAAGTTTGAAGACGCGACCGAAAAAGCGCACCTCTTCGATAGCACTTCGAAAACTCTGGGAATCGCCATTCTCGACTACAACGGCGACGGCTGGCCCGATATTGTGCTCGCCAATGACACCCAGCCGAACAAGCTCTACTTGAATAAGAAAGATGGGACGTTCGAAGAGAAGGCCGTCCCTGCCGGCATTGCTTTCAGCGAAGATGGCGTGGCCCGCGCCGGCATGGGCGTGGATGCTGCGGATTACGATCGTTCGGGTCATGCCAGCCTCATCATCAGCAATTTCGCCAATCAGATGCTTTCTCTGTATCACAACGAAGGGAATGGGCTATTCGTCGATGAAGCGCCGAGTTCTGAAGTCGGCCGCGCGACTCTAGTGACCCTCGGCTTCGGCTGTTTCTTCTTTGATTACGACAATGACGGTTGGCCCGACATTCTGGTTGCCGACGGACATATTGAAGATCAGATTGAAAAAGTACAGAAGCGGGTCAGCTACGCTGAGCCCCCGCACGTGTTTCGTAACCTCGGAGGAGGCAAGTTCGTTGAGACAACGCAGTCTTTGGGCAACGCGTTCGCGTCGCCGAAAGTTGCGCGGGGCGCGGCTTACGCGGATATCGATAACGATGGCGCGCTCGACGTGCTTATGACCACGAATGGTGGACGTGCTTATCTCTTCCACAACGAGGGCGTGACCAATCGCAGCCTGCGCATAAAGCTGGAAGGAACGAAATCCAATCGCGATGGGATTGGCGCGGTCATAACCGTCGTCTCCGGCGGAGATAAGCAGACAAAAATGGTGCGCAGCGGGTCAAGCTATCTTTCCCAGAGTGAGTTGGTAGCAACCTTCGGGCTCGGTCAAAAGACGAAAGCCGATTCCATCGAAATTCAGTGGCCGAGCGGGCAAACCGACAAGCTGACGAATGTGAATGACGGCCAGACGATCACGGTGCAGGAAGGAAAGGGCGTGGTCGGCTCGCGGGCATATGGGCCGGGTGCAAAGAAACCTGCCCCGACGAAGGTTGCGAAGTTTTCGGCTGCGCAAAAATCATAACCACAACGGACACAGAGTTACACAGAGGAAACACACAGAGGCGTTGTCGTGCGCTAGCCATTGGGCCTCTGTGCATCTGCATGGGGCTCTGTGGTTAAATTCTTAGACAATGAAATCGAAACTGCTGCTGTGCGCTGGTGCCCTGCTCATAGTCGTCCTCGTCTTTCTCGCCGCGTCGCCCGAAAAGAAACCCGATCCCACCGAAGCCGCGCGCCTGAACAACCTCGGCTGCGCGTACATGAACCAGCAGCTTTTCGAAAAGGCATTGAAGTATTTTCAAGACGCGGAAGCTGCCGATCCGAATCTGCACGTTGCAAAGGTGAATGAAGGCATTGCGCTGCTGGCCCTTGCGCGGGTGGATGCGGCGAAAAAGGTCCTCGACGAAGCGGTCAAGGCTGATCCCCAGAATTTAGATAGCAAGGACCCGCACGTCTGGTACTCGCTGGGAATGCTGAACAAGAACAGCGCCGATCCGCAAGCGGCTGTGGAAGATTTCAAGCACGTCATCGCGATCGACGACAGCGATGCCGATACCTGGTACTTCCTGGGCACGGTTTATTCGCAGCTGAAGCAGTTTCCGCAGGCCATTGATGCATTCGAGCACGCGCTCAAGCTGAATCCGCTGCACGCCTCAGCGCAGTTTGGACTCTCGCGCGCGCTGCAGCAGTCCGGCGACACGCCTCACGCCCGCGAGCACCTGGCGCGCTTTCAGTACATCACGCAAAACCATCTCGGCGCGGCCATGAGCCTGGCCTACGGCGATCAGGGCAAATATTCGCTGTGCGAGGATTCGCCCGCGTCAGCGTTGAAAGTCCCGCCGCAGATTCCGGTGAAGTTTGTGGATGTGACAAAGGAGGCAGGGATTGTTAGCCGTGCCGGAGCGACGACGGTATCAGGCACCAGTTATGCCGGCCCAGGCGCGTGTTTTCTGGATTACGACAATGATGGGAACATCGATCTGTTTTTGGCGGACAACGGAGCTCAGGGCTCGATGTTCCTCTACCACAACCTGGGCAGTGGCAAATTTGAAAATGTGACCAAAAAGGCCGGTTTGGATGGCTATAGACCGGCGATTTCCTGTACAGCGGGTGACTACGACAACGATGGTTTCGCCGATCTCGCGGTCAGTCTCGGCAATCGCATTCTCCTGCTTCACAATGAAAAAAACGGCACTTTCAAGGATGTGACGGAACAAGCCGGACTGACCATCGAGAAGAGTTCAGCACCTGCCGGTCCCCGCAATGAGAAGCCCGAAGTCATCGGTCTCACGTTTGTCGATTACGACCATGATGGCGATCTCGATCTATACGTCACCCGCTCGACTCCGGAACCGACCAAGGGTGCGTGGCCAAAGGAACTCCCGGGTAGCAACATGATGTGGCGCAACAATGGGAACGGCACGTTCACCGACGTGACTGAAGCCACGGGTCTCAACAGTTTGGACTACGGCTCGGCAGCAATTGGCACCGACTTCAATAATGATCGGGCCGTTGACATTGTGACGAGCAGAGGCGGCAATTTGGCCCAGGCAACACTCTACTCCCCAGTTATGTTCGAGAATCCAAGGGAAGGGAAATTCCGTCCACTCCTTCTCCCCGAGTCTGGACCGAGTTTTGGTGTGGCGGTCCTCGACTTCAACCACGATGGCTGGATGGACCTTGCTTTCACGCATTTTGGTTTGGACGCGATCACCTTGTGGAGTAACAAGCAGGGCAAGGCCTTCGAGAAAGTTCGATTGCCAGAATACGATTGGCATCGTGCCTTCGGCGTCGTCGCTTTCGACTACGACAATGACGGTTGGGTCGACCTAGCTGTTGTTGGTGAAAGATCGCTACAGAAGCCGGAACCAGAGAGGTTCGAAATCCACCTGTTCCGCAATCTTGGCCCGGATGGATGGAAAGACGTCACTGCCGACGTTGGCCTCGACAAGATTCAGCTCAAAGATCCGCGCGCCATCATCACCGGAGACTACGACAACGACGGCGCCACAGACCTGCTCATCACCCAGAATCATGGCCCGGCTGTCCTGCTGAAGAACGAAGGCGGCAACAAGAACAACTGGCTGCGGCTCGCGCTCAAGGGGCTGAACGACAACAAGAGCGCCATCGGGACCAAGGTCGAAGTTTTCTCTGACGGCATTCGCCAGAAATATGAAATCTATGGCTCGAATGGATATCTCGGGCAGAACTCGCCGTATTTGACTGTCGGGCTTGGACAAGCCAAGCAGGCGGACGTTGTGCGCATGCTTTGGCCAACAGGTGTGCTGCAAGACGAAGTCGAGATTCCGGCGAATCAGCAGAAAGATATTCTCGAAATCGATCGCCGTGGAAGTTCATGCCCAACTCTGTTTGTCTGGGATGGAGAGCGCTACCAGCTTGTCTCGGACATTCTTGGTGCGGGCGTAGTCGGACACTGGATTGGACCAGGGGAACGAAATATTCCGCGTCCGACGGAGTGGGTGAAGATTGATCGAAACGTGATTCGTGAATTCACCCCGGGCCTGGAGGGCCGGGGCTACACAGACCGTGTAGGGGCGGCCCTCCAGGCCCGCCCAATCCTCTCCTTCCGGCTAATGGAGCCGATGGAGGAAGTCGTCTACCTCGATGCCGTGAAGCTGATGGCTGTTGATCATCCGGCGAAGGAAGAGGTTTATCCCAACGAATATTTCGCCAGCAATCCGCCCTATCCGGAGTTCAAGGTCATCACCAGCCAGAACGCGCGGCCCCCGGCGGGAGCATGGGATGACAAAGGCAACGATCTTCTACCTGATGTTCTCGCGCACAAATATGTAGGGAATCTTGATCTGCTGCCGTTCAAGGGTTTCACCAAGCCGCACAGCCTGGTTCTTGACTTGGGCGAGCCATATCGCGGCGGACCGCTGCGGCTGCTGATGCATGGCGAGATCGAATACTTCACAGCGACCGGAATGTACGCGGCGTCACAGGCGGGGATTGAGGCGACGGCGCCGTATGTAGAGGCTCTTGAAGGTGGAGCGACGGGCGTATCGCCCGTCATGCCGGGCGGGGACGCTAGGCTCCCCAAAACCAAATGGGTTCGCGTGAGCGACGACATGGGTTTTCCTGCGGGCCTGCCGAAGACAATCACTGCCGACCTCAGCGGAAAGCTCCCGCTCGGAACCACACGAATCCGCATCACCACAAATCTCCAGATCTACTGGGACAACATTCTGATCGATCGCAGCCAGCAAAATGAAAACTTCAAACTGACTCCAATTCCACTGACGAAAGCGACACTCGACTACCATGGCTACCCTCGGCAGATCGAAGATCAGCCGCCCGGAAACGTGAAATACGTTTACGAGCAGGTCAGCAGCACCGGGCCATATGCGCGGCAGGCGGGCGAATATACGCGCTACGGAGACGTCCTGCCGTTGCTCACCAGCTTTGACGACAAGCTGGTCGTCTTCGGTTCCGGCGAGGAAGTGGCGCTGGAATTTGATCCGGCCAAGTTGCCGGGGCTTCCCAAAGACTGGGTGCGCGACTACTTCTTTATGGCTAACGGTTACGAAAAGGATATGGACTTCTACGCCGCTGACGGGAACACGGTCGAGCCACTGCCGTTCCGGCGGATGGGAACCTATCCGTATGCCGGCAAATCGTTTCCAATGGACCCGGAGCACCTCGATTACATGCTCCAATACAACGCGCGTTTCTTGTCGGGGAACGAGCCGCGAGGGTATTCATACAAATACGGTCCGAGCTCAGCCCCGAAGTGAAGTGGAAGAGCGGCGCTTCGGCGCCGCGTAAGTCAATCCGCGACCTTGACGCGGCCATGAATGGCCGCTCTTCCACGGCACCGCATATTTCCTCAGGCTTAACCGCCTGGGAAAACTGGTGGGATGCCGTTCCGCTACACGTAGTGCCAGCCAAGCACCTTCTTCCCGACTGCTTTATAATCAAGGTTTCCGCTCACAATTTTGGAGTTAAGTACAACATGATTCGATTTTTGCAGACCCCTGGCCCCATCAAAAAAGTTGTCTTGGGAGGGCTATTAACCATCATTTGCGCGCTCATGGCGATTACGCTGATTCCTGGATTTGGCAATTCAAGCTTTACGGGATCGACCTCAACCGCCGGCGTTGTGGCAACCGTTTCCGGCGAGGAAATCACAGTTGTCGAGGTCCGGAAGCAGGCCACGCAAATGGTGGAACAGCAGTATCCTCGAGGCGGACCTCAGGCCCAGATGCTGATGCCCTTCTTTGCAGGGCGCGCGGCCCAGAACCTGATCAACGAGAAAGTTTTGCTGATCGAAGCCAATCGGATGGGATTGAAGTCCACTGATGACGACCTTCGTCAATACCTGCGCCAAGGTCAGCTCGGGCAGAACCTCTTCCCCGGCGGTAATTTTATCGGCCAGCAAGAGTACGAGGATTTCGTCTCGCGTATCGGCTACACCATTCCTCAGTTTGAACAGCTGGTGAAGGACGAAATCCTGCTGAACAAAATTCGCGGCCTGGTGAGTGCCGGTGCGTCAGTCACCGACGCCGAAGTCCGCCAGCAGTTCGAGAAACGAAATACTAAGGTCAAGTTCGATTACGCCGTCGTCAAGAAGGACGACATTTTGAAGTCGATTCATCCCGCGGATGCCGAGCTCAAAGCTTACTACGACCGCAACAAGCAGGTGTACGTCAACTCGATTCCGGAGAAGCGTCAGCTCAAGTACGTTGTGTTCGATAACGCCAAAATGCTGGCGCAGACGCAGGTCACCGGGCAAGAGTTGCAGAGCTATTACGACCAGCACCGGGACGAATATCGGGTCCCAGAGCAGATGGATGTCCGGCAGATTCTGATCAAAAAGCCGCTGCCCGGGACCGACGGCAAAGTTGATCAGAAAGCCGTGGAAGCCGCGCACGCCAAGGCTGACGATGTTTTGAAGCAGCTCAAAGCTGGCGGTAATTTTGCCGACCTGGCTAAGAAATTTTCTGAAGACACCGGCACGGCAAAGAACGGCGGCTCGCTGGGATGGATTAAGCCAGATGCGTTTCCGGTGCAGGCGGTTTCGAACGCGGTCAAGTCTTTAGGCAAGGGGGGAACCAGCGACGTGATCGACGCGGGCTACGCATTCGTGATCCTGCACGTGGACGACAAGCAGGACGCGCATATGAAGTCACTCGACGACGTGAAGTTACAGATTGAGCCGCTGATCAAGCAGCAAAAAGCGGGGCAATCGGCCCAGCGTGAATCGGACCAGTTGCTGTCAAACGCGCGCAGCACCAGCCTGGAAAAAGCAGCCGCGGCCAAGGGTTTGCAGGCCATTACCACAGATTTTGTTTCCAGCAAAGACGTTCTTCCCGGAATCGGTGCCGATCCGCAATTCATGACAGCAGCATTTGCTCAGACTGCCAACGCTCCGCCGGACCTCGCACAGTTGCACCAGGGATACGCGATCTATGAAGTGACCGCGGTCAAACCGCCGTCCACTCCGACGTTTGAGGAGATTCGCAGCCGGGTGGAGCAGGAGTTCAAGAATGAGCGTGCGGCACAGTTGCTTTCTCAGAAGACGCAAGAGCTAGCTGATCGCGCGAAGGCGGCGCATGATTTGAAAAAGGCTGCCAAAGAATCGGGAGCTGAATTCAAGACCAGCGACTTCGTTCTGCCCGACGGCCAAGTTCCTGATGTGGGTTCGATGTCGGGGGGGGCCTCGGTGGCATTCACGCTGAAGCCTGGTGAAATCAGCGGGCCGATTGATTCCGGGAATACTGGAGTAGTGTTAGCGGTGGTCGAGCGGCAGGCGCCCACCGATCAGGACTTCGCCGCGAAGAAGGACCAGATTCGCGATGGCCTGATGCAGACAAAACAGAATGAGCTGTTTGGGCTGTTCCTGGAAAACCTGCGCACCCAGATGGAAAAATCCGGTAAAGTCAAAATCAATCAGAAAGAACTGGAAGCGCTTTCCAAGCCCAGGACGGAAGAGGGCGAGTAGCACTCCGAAGCAATCAGCACTCAGTACTCAGCGATCAGCCAGTTTGGCTACATGCAGCTTTTTGCGGCTGAGTGCTGAATGCTGAGTGCTGATTGCTTGACTCCGACGATGACATTCCCCCGTCTGACCGGAATTCTGCTTCACCCCATCTCGCTGCCGTCACGCGGAGGCATCGGAGATTTGGGGCCTGCTGCCTACGAGTTCATCGATTTTTTGGCGGAGGCGCGTCAGGGATTGTGGCAGGTGCTGCCGCTGAATCCCCCGGCGAATGGCAACTCGCCATACTCATCCACTTCGGCGTTTGCGGGAAATCCTCAGCTCATCAGCTTGGAGCGTCTGGCGCAGTACGGATGGCTGGATGCGGGTGCACTCACCGATCTGCCCACCGAAGTCGGTCGCATCGACTACGAGCAGGTGAACCGTCAAAAGCTGCCACTGCTTTGGCAGGCCGCGCAGAATTTTTTGGCGCGCGCTTCAGGCGTGCCACGCGACCGGTTTGAGGCATTCTGCAAAGAGAACCATTGGTGGATCGAGGACTACGTTCAGTTCGACACGATTCGCGAAAAACATGGAAGAGATTGGAGCCAATGGCCCAGCGAGCTCGCGCGGCGAAACGCGGGAGCACTCGATTCTATAAAACGCGATTTAAGCGCAGAGCTAGCCACCCGGCGAGTGGTGCAGTTTTTTTTCTGGGAGCAATGGAACGCCCTGCGACACTATTGCGCGAAGAAATCAATTCGCGTGGTCGGCGACATTGCCATATTCGTGGATTACGAGAGTGCGGACGTCTGGGCGCATCGCGATTTGTTTCGTCTGAAAGACGATCTGCAACCGGAAGTCGTATCCGGCGTGCCGCCCGACTACTTCAGCGCTACTGGGCAGCGGTGGGGTAACCCGCTGTACGACTGGGACGCGATTCGCGCCACCGAATATCGGTGGTGGGCGCAGCGCCTGCGCTGGGCCACGCAAACTTGCGACTTCATTCGGCTCGACCATTTTCGCGGTTTCGCACAGTTCTGGGAAATTCCCGCCGATGAGCCTACCGCGATTCACGGCCGCTGGGTGGATGGGCCGGGAGACGAGTTCTTCAATAAGGTGCGCGATGAACTCGGCGGATTACCGTTTTTCGCCGAAGATCTCGGTTTCATTACTCCCGACGTGGTTGCACTGCGCGATCGTCACAACATTCCCGGAATGGCGGTGCTGCAATTCGCATTCGGAGACGTTGGATCCCACGCCTATTTGCCTCATCGAGTCAACGCGAACTGCGTGATCTATACTGGTACCCACGACAACGACACGACTGTGGGCTGGTGGTCAGCCTTGGGCGAAAAAGAGCGAACTGCCGTGACGGCGCTGACTGGCCCTTGCGAAGACGGCCCGAACTGGGGACTGATTCGCCTAGCACAAAGTTCTCGGGCGAATTTTTCGATTGTGCCATTGCAGGACGTTCTTGGATTAGGAAGCGAGGCGCGGTTGAACACGCCCAGCACCACGGTTGGGAATTACCACTGGCGTAATCAGCCGGGATCACTCAAACCAGATTTTGCAGAAAAACTTGCAGCCCTCGCCGAAGTGACCGACCGATTGCCGGAAACGGCGTCTGCGCAATCGGAAGTTCCGTTCTCGCCTGCCAAAGATTCTGACGCGATCGCGTAAGTCTCGCCGAATACCCGGAATGAAGAGTTCAAAATTTGTTCGACCAGTCAGGCGTCAGCGAAGCACGTAGTTAGCGGCCACCTCTCGGAACGCGGCGAGTTGATTGGTCTTGGCAGAGTTGTCCCAGCCCAGCTCGGGCGCTATAAGATCCGCGACGGTCGGCGCCATCTCGAGAGCAGCTCGCGCATTCAGGAATAGCGTGCGAGTGCGTCGTGCCAGAACGTCTTCGATGGTGCGCGCCATCTCGTAGCGCACCGCCCAGAGCACTTCAGCTTTCACGTAAGGCAGTTCCGGATGGAGTGTCTCGCCGAGCTCGCGATGATCGTCTATCAGCTTGCGAATTTCAGCAGCATCCGTACCATAGACCCCAAGCTTGCCGAACTCCTGAGGAGACGCGTGATATCCGTGGATTCTCAACTCCCGCGTCACGCAAGGCTTTTCGCCGAGCTGAGCAAGAGTGGCGGCTTGATCTACGCAATCCTCGGCCATGTGGCGATAGGTGGTCCACTTGCCGCCGCAGATGGTCATCAGGCCTGACGGATCAATGTGGATCACGTGATCGCGCGACAGGGCAGCCGTGCTTGCGACGCCCTCCGCCCGTACCAGCGGCCGAATGCCCGCGAAGACACTCAGCACGTCGGAACGCGACGGCGTTTTGGCCAGATATTGGCCGGCAGTTGAAAGGATGAACTCGATTTCAGACTCCATGGCTACCGGTTCCAGCGTAGCGTCGGGAACTGGAGTATCGGTAGTTCCTACCAAAACATGGCCGTGCCAGGGAATCGCAAAGAGCACGCGTCCGTCGCGGGTGTGAGGGACCATAATCGCGCTCTTTCCCGGCAGGAATTCGGATTTGAAGACAAGATGAATTCCCTGACTGGGCGCGATCATCGGCGTGGCTGATGGGTCTGCCGCGCGCCGCAGCCGGTCCGTGAATGCGCCGGTTGCGTTAATGACCACTTTCGCATTTGCACGAAATTCTTCGCTGGCTTCAACATCGCGCGCCACGACGCCATCGACGAATCCTTGTGCATCTTTGGTGACGCTGGTGACCTGTACGTAATTGAGCAATGCTGCTCCCTGCTCAAACGCAGTGAGCACCATGTGGATGAGCAGGCGCGAGTCGTCAAACTGTCCGTCGTAATAGATTGCGCCCCCGCGCAGCCCGTCAGTTTTTATCGTGGGAAGCTGTTCGAGCGTCTCTTCGCGGGAAAGCAGGCGTGATTTTCCAAATCCATACTTGCCGGCAAGCAGTTGATACAGCTTGAGCCCCATGCCATAAAACGGCGCCTCCCACCATTCGTAGTTGGGCACCACAAACGCGAGATCGTGCACCAGGTGCGGCGCGTTCTGCAGCAGAAGCCCGCGCTCCTTCAGGGCTTCCATGACGAGCCCAATGTCTCCCTGCTCGAGATAACGCACGCCGCCGTGGGCCAGCTTGGTGCTGCGACTGGACGTGCCCTTCCCGAAATCGCTTTGCTCCAGTAGCAGCACGTCGTACTCGCGGCTGGCGGCATCGATTGCGACGCCAACCCCGGTGGCGCCCCCGCCTACGACGATCATGTCCCAGTCACCGCGATGCTGCCGGACGCGCTCCCAGATTTCGGCTCGATTCATTTTTGAAGGGGCTGCTCGACTAATTGATTCCGACAAGCTTCACGATGCCAGCGGCAATGCCGCCGCCGATGAGTGGGCCGATCACCGGCACCAAAGCGTATCCCCAATCAGAGCCACCTTTCTGTTTGATGGGCAGCAATGCATGGGCCACGCGCGGCGCGAAGTCTCGTGCGGGATTGATTGCGTATCCGGTTGGACCGCCCAGGCTCAATCCGATGACCCACACCAGAACTCCCCAGAACCACGGACTGAATCCCGGAGCCAGACCCGCGGGCGCCAGCTCTTTGCTTCCAAAGCTGAAGCCGACCACAACCAGACAAATTGTGAGGATCGTTTCGCAAAGCAGGTTTAAAGGAAGATTGCGAATCGCAGGTTGAGTACAGAAGATCGCCAGCTTGGCGACCGGGTCAGGCGTCACGTCCCAGTGGGGCAGGAACACAAGCCAGACCAGGATTGCGCCGACGAAGGCACCCAAAAACTGCGCTGCCCAGAATAACCCAACATTGGACCAGTTCTTCGACAACACCGCGACTGCCAGCGTGATCGCCGGATTAATATGCGCACCCGGGCTTCCGCAGGCCACGGCTGTGCAGATTCCCGCAACCACGGCCATCCCCCAGGCGGTCGCGATCACGATCCAGCCCGAGTTCTCGGCTTTAGTTTTTTTCAATAGAACATTGGCGACTACGCCGTCGCCTAACAAGATAAGCACCATTGTGCCCATGAACTCACCAACAAACGGTCCGTGCATACAGCCTCCCCTTCTGCGAATATGTTTTGGAATTCCTACTCACTCCAGTCGAAACTGCGGGTCACCGCTTTCTTCCAGAAGTGATAAAGATGCTCGCGAGTCTTCTCATCCATTGCGGGATCCCAGCGATGATCGACTGCCCAGTTTGCAGCAAGCTCATCAGTGTCCTTATAAAATCCGACTGCGAGACCTGCCGCGTATGCTGCGCCCAGAGCGGTTGTCTCTTTTACCTTCGGACGCACGACTGGCGTGTCCAGAATGTCAGCTTGGAACTGCATCAGCAGATCGTTCGTCACCATTCCGCCATCAACGCGCAGGAAATCGAGAGTAATATTCGAGTCTTTCGCCATCGCCTCAGCGACTTCGCGGACCTGAAATGCCGTCGCTTCGAGGACCGCGCGCGCAATGTGCCCTTTGTTGACGTAACGGGTCAAACCGGCGATCACGCCGCGAGCATCGTCTTTCCAATACGGCGCGTAGAGGCCCGAAAATGCCGGGACAAAATAGACTCCGCCATTGTTGCCCACGCTGCGAGCAAGCGTTTCGATCTCTGCACTGTTCGCGATCATGCCGAGATTGTCACGGAGCCACTGCACCAACGCGCCGGTGATCGCGATGCTGCCTTCGAGTGCGTAGTGAGCCGGCTTGTCTCCAAGTTTGTAGGCTACGGTTGTCAGCAGGCCAAATTTAGATAGCACCGGCTTTGGCCCAGCGTTCATCAGCATGAAACAGCCGGTGCCGTAAGTGTTCTTAGCCTCTCCGGGCTTGAAGCACGCCTGGCCGACGAGTGCGGCCTGCTGATCTCCAAGCGCGCCGGCGAGAGGAACGTCTTTGATCGCTGAAAGTCTCGCGCGTCCATAAACTTCACTGCTGGAGACGATCTTCGGCAGCATCTGGATCGGAATTCCGAAATCTTTGAGAATCTGCGTGTCCCATTGCAACGTGGCGAGATCCATCAGCTGAGTTCGGCTGGCGTTGGTCACATCAGTGATGTGGACGCCATGATCCACTCCGCCCGTGAGATGCCAGATCAAGAAGCTGTCGATCGTGCCGCACAGCAAATCCCCAGCGTCCGCATGCGCTCGTGCGCCCGCAACTTCATTGAGAATCCAGCGAATTTTCAGTCCGCTGAAATAAGTGGCTAGAGGAAGGCCGGTCTTCGCGCGATAACGGTCTTGACCGCCATTCGCCGTGAACTCTGCCACGCTGTCGGCGACGCGTGTGTCCTGCCAGACGATGGCGTTGTAAACCGCCTTTCCGGTTTTTTTGTTCCATACAACCGTGGTCTCGCGTTGATTGGTGATGCCGATCGCCGCCAGGTCAGCGGGACGAAGGCCCGCGGCCTCCATCGCCTTTGAAATTACGCTTTCAGTGCGGCGCCAGATTTCGTTGGGATCGTGTTCGACCCATCCCGGCTTGGGATAAATCTGTTCTTGTTCCTCTTGGGCGCATGCCACGATTTGTACCGCGCGATCGAACACGATGAATCGTGAACTCGTGGTTCCCTGGTCGATGGCGCCGATGTAGCGTGTCATGTCCTGCTAGTCCTCAATGGCGGAACCGAAATTTCGCTTCTGGTCGGGCCGTAACGTCTTGACCAGCAACTCAGTTTTGTCGGAAATGATGGCGTCCACTCCCCAGTTCGCGAGACGGAGCATGGAGCGCTTGTCGTTTACAGTCCAGGTGATGAGAAATTTCCCGACATCGTGCACCTCATTAACGAGAGCAGACGTGACCAGCGACTTTCGGGGGATCACGTAATTCACCGGCAAATCGCGCCATTTAGTTGTTTTCTTATCGAAGATAATCCCGAGAGCAACTGTTTCGCTGCGGGCCCTGAGTTCTAAGAGCACATTTGACAAAAACGATGACACCACGTATCCCCGCTCGGGCACATTTTCGCGGAGCAGGGTCAAGACCTGCTGTTCAAGGCCAGGAACTTTGAGTTCGATATCCAGGAACGCCCGCTTCGCAAAACGCGCAATCACATCTTCCAACGGTGGTAGGTGCCCCACGCGTGCGATGCTGGCCTTCGCCAGCGAAATTCCCCGTGACTTGGGATTGTGGCACACCACTGCTCGCCCATCCTGAGTCAGGCGCACGTCGAATTCGAAACCGTCGCAGCCGTGGTCGAGGGCCCTCTCAAAGGCGGGTAAAGTATTCTCGCGGATTCGAAAGGCCCGTGTGCCTCGGTGGCCCAGGAGCAGGGGGAGGTTATTCACGTCGTGAAATTGTACCTGTGGGCATTGTGTGTATGTTCTGGCTGGCTGTCTTCGAGCTGCTGAAACCTTTGCGCCCAGAGAGTACCATAATGCCTTCGTAACTTTTGGCTGAGCGCGGAATCTCATCCGAGGCCAGCCAGATTTCCCGTGGATACATCTGCATGACCTTACGAGTGGAAAAGCGGAAGTTCAAGAGCATGAACCGGCGCGAATTGCTGAAGCTCACGCCGCTAATCGCGCTGGGCGCGGTCGCCGTCCCAAAATTACAGGCGCCATTGCTCAAAGCCGGCTTGGGTTTCAGCGACTGGGTTTCGGCAGGGCTGTTTCTCCGTGGCCATCTCGCGCCGACGTTTTCCGATTCCGAAATCACGCCATTCAACAAATTTCCGATCAATGACTACGACGTGGACGATCCCGGAGTTGACCTCGAACACTGGAATCTGACGGTAAAGGGCGCGGTGCAGAAACCCGGCGACTATGCGCTTGCCCAGGTTCAAGCTCTGCCCAAGGTTAGCCAAAATACTCGCCACGTTTGCGTCGAGGGTTGGGACGTAATCGGTAACTTTGGCGGCGCGCGCCTTTCCGATTTTCTGAAAATGATCGGGGCCGATACCAGCGCCCGGTTCATCACCGTAAAGTGCGCTGACGATTATTACGAATCGCTGGACATGGCCACGGCCCTGCACCCGCAGACGCTGCTTTGCTATGAAATGTATGGCCAGCCGTTGACACGTGAGCATGGCGCCCCCCTGCGCCTCACGATTCCAACGAAAATCGGTTACAAGCAGGCCAAGTATTTAACCGAGATGAGCGTCACGAACGTTCTGCAGCAGGTCGGCTATTGGGAAGACCAGGGGTATTCCGAGTTCTACGGACTCTAGCGGAGATCACATGTCGAGCCGCGCGATCGAAATCGACGATCCGAAAACCGGCGAGATGGGCGAGGCCGTTTACGAGCACCCGTTCATTGTGCGTCTCTGTCATTGGGTCAATGCCGTGGCTCTGTTCGTACTAGCCGGCAGCGGCTTGCAGATCTTCGCCGCATTTCCCAGCTTTGGCGCGAAAATTCCGCAAAAAGATTTGATTCACTGGCCGAAGGCATTTGCCATCGGAGGCTGGCTTGGGGGCGCGCTGCAATGGCATCTTACGTTCATGTGGATATACATCGCGAGCGGATTAGTGTACGTCGGGTATCAATTGTTGAGCGGCAATTACAAGCAGGTGCTGTTTGTTGCCCGCGATATTCCTGGTGTCTGGCCGATGGTGCGTCATTACTTCTTTTTCGGCGCGAAGCCGCCGGTGAAGGAAGCCTACAACCCGCTGCAGAAGCACGCGTACACGTCGGCAATCGTGCTGGGCGCGTTGTCCGTTCTGACCGGCATCGCCATTTGGAAGCCGGTGCAGTTTTCGTGGCTGGCGTGGCCGATGGGCGGCTTTCATTACGCC
>Ga0209580_10000434_pt1 | contig 23403 bp, 18 predicted proteins | sample Coa_R1_5_FD_187153 | JGI IMG/M metagenome (GOLD analysis project Ga0209580, IMG submission 187153) | Surface soil microbial communities from Centralia Pennsylvania, which are recovering from an underground coalmine fire - Coalmine... | ecosystem: Environmental > Terrestrial > Soil >... | reverse complement strand
ATTTTTCTGCGACCCATCCCAGCACAAAGAACGTGCCCTTCACGCCCAGTTCGTCGAAAAGGTCGAGCACTTTTGCGGTATTCGCCTCAACCCGGCTGGGCAAGCGGTCCCAATCTGTCTGAGAGACGCTATTCCGAAACGCGGCGACTTGGAAGTAGTCCTCCACGTCTACTGTGAGGCAGTGCATCGGAATGTGTTTCCTAGGCATTTGCGATCGACCAAAGTTCTCGCGCTGCACATCGGCTATTGCGCGCCTCTCCTCAAAAGTACTGTTTTGAACGTTTCAAACATGATCAGCAGGTCGAGAGAGAGCGACATGTGCTTTACGTAGTAGAGGTCGTACTGCAGTTTTTCCTGGGTCTCCTCTAACGATGCACCGTACCGATAACGCACCTGCGCCCACCCCGTAAGCCCAGGGCGGATAATGTGGCGCAAATTGTAATAAGGGATTTTCTCTGAGAGCCAGGCAACAAATTCAGGCCGTTCCGGTCGCGGGCCCACAAACCCCATGTCGCCGACCAAGACGTTCCATAGTTGGGGGAGCTCGTCTAATCGTGTTTTCCGCAGCACCTTTCCGACAGCGGTCACCCTGGAGTCGTTCTTGCCCGCCCAGACCGCCCCGCTATTTGCCTCAGCATTCTCGCGCATGGTACGGAATTTGTAGAGCGTGAACAATTCCCCGCGCCTTCCCACTCTTTGCTGACGGAAGAACACCGCGCCGGTCGACGTCAGCTTTACCAAAAGCGCGATGAGCGGAAGAAAGGGCGCGCAAAGCAAGAGCAACGTCAAAGCGACAGCGAATGAGACACAGCGCCGGACGAAGAGCAAACCGGTCCCCAAACGAAACCCCTCGGAGTAGATCAATGCGCTGGGATGGAGATTCTCGATCTCAATCTTGCCGGAGATTTTCTCGAGAAGCGAGCTTGCGTCCTCGATCTTGACTGCGTTCAGTCGAAGATCCAGGAGCTCGCGAACCGGCAGTGTATTTCGCCGGTCGGAAACTGCGACGATCACCCGATCTACAGGCCGCTGCTTGTCCATGAGCGCGCGAACCGCGGTCGCGAGGCTGTCCCGGTCAGCGCCGCCATTGCCAAGTGCGCCTGCCCAACCCACAACTTCGATGCCTAGGTCCCTCCGGGAGCGGACCGCATCGACCAGCTTCTGGGCTCGATCACCAGAGCCAAGCACATAAATCCGTTCAGAGAAGTAGGGCTGTCGCAAAAGCCATGCATACCCGCCGCGCCATAACAATAGACCTACCGTCAGGATGATCAGACCAAACACGTCCGCATGTCTCCCCAACATAAAACTTGGGAAGTAATACCCGACCCCCGCGAGAAAAAAAGAAGATGTGCCCAGCACCAGCAGCAGGCGAAACCACGTCTCGCCCCGGGAGATCAGTAGTTGTGGAGCGTAAAGATCGAAATAATAAGAGCACATTACAACCAGAACAGTGATGGCCAGGATCTTGTAAATACCCTGCTCGTAATTCAATACAAGATAAGAGTCCGGACCGAACTGGAACAGCGCCGCAAAAAGAAACGAAGAACTGACAACGACGACTTCCCCCACCAGCAGAACCAGCGTGCGGGCCGGGTAATACACATTGAAGATGCGAATCACGCTTTCTCCCTAGTTGTTGACCTCTAGTTTGGTGTCTGCCGAATAGTAGTACTGCATATATGGGGAAAGCTCTGGAGTGATCCCGTTCAGCACGACGCCCACAATATGGCGGCCGGAAAACTCAGCGCGGGCCCGCTTCGCGGCATCCATGGGCGTGCTGTTCGAACGCACCACCAGCAGGATGCCGTCGCAGTCTTTGCTCAAAATCGCGGCATCCGACACCGGCACCGCCGGGGCAGAATCGAGAATGATCCAGTCAAACAGCGGTTCCAAACGGCTGAACAGAGATTTCATGCGTCCGTTCGAGAGTAGCTCAGATGCATCCGAACCCACCCGTCCAGCCGGGATAAAGAAAAGGTTCTCCATGGAGCCACGCTGCATGATGGAATACTCATCCGCTTCTCCTCGCAGGTATTCGCAAACTCCCGGGCCGGGATCGGCCCCGAGCATGTTGTGTAGTTGTGGATTGCGCAAATCGGCATCGATCAGCAACACTCGGCGCCCATGCTGACGCACAATGACTTGCGCCAGGTTCGCGGCCGTGAACGACTTCCCCTCTTTCGGGAGCGCGCTGGTGACCAGCAGCTTGGAAAGCGGCTGCTGTTCTCTTAGGTGATAGAGCCGGCTGCGCAGGGTGCGAAACTCTTCTGTGCCCGAAGCGTGTTCATCGTTGCCAAAGAACAGCATGGTATTCGGGTCGGGTGTCCAACGCGTCTCGCGGCTTCGCGCCAGCAGAGACCCAGGGTTCATGCCTGTAGCTGGCGCAGCTCCCTCCATGGCGGTTGCGGTGGTCCTTACGGACGTATTATCGGGGGGTGCCTCCAGAACTGAGGACGTTGTCTCCACCACTCCAGGGTGCGACATTGTCCTCTCCTGCTCTGCTTTCTTCAGTGCCTCATGAATTCGGCTCATAGTTTTCCTTCCTTGGGTAACTCGCGCTCCGGCTCCTTCAGCCGCTCCGCCAAATTGGAGAGCGTCTTCAATGCATCCACCAAATCAAACTTGTCGCCGACAGGCGCTGGGGCGGCCGCGGTTCCAACATGGTTGTCGCCCAGATCAAAATCCCGCGCGACGGCGTCCACGATTGCGGCAGTAATCATTTTTTGCTGATCGACAAAGGCGCTGACCAGGCAGTGTTCGCAAATAAGATTTACGACGCGTGGAATGCCCGCCGAATAACGATGGATGGCGCTCAGCGCCTCTCCGTCAAAGATCGGCTGCCCGTTCGATCCTGCGATCCGCAGGCGTTGCTGCACGTAGGCACGCGTCTCTTCCGGGGTTAAAGGATGGGTTTTTGCTCGCAACGTCAGCCGCTGCCGCAGCTGGCGCAAATTGGGTTGCTTGAGCTTGTGCTCCAGCTCGGTCTGGCCCACCAGAACAATCTGCAGGAGCTTCTCCGTGAAGGTCTCCAGATTGGTCATCATGCGGATTTCTTCGAGCACATCGTCGCCTAGGTTCTGCGCCTCATCCACAATCAAGACCGCCGTCTCTCCAGCCCGATAACGCTCCAACAGCCAGTGATACAGCCGCAGCAGAATTTGGCTTTTCGATCGCGTGTCGCACGGAATGCCAAAATCGGCCATCATGTAATCCAGGAATTGCGGCACATTCATCCGTGAGTTGAAGATGAACGCGGTGGGCACCTGTTGCGCCCGCAACCATTCCAATAACTTATTAATCAGCGTGGTCTTGCCGGTCCCAACTTCTCCCGACAGCAGCACAAACCCTTTTCGGCTCTGGATGCCATAGGTCAGGCAAGCCAGTGCCTCTTCCGTGTGCCGCGTCAGGAACAAATAACGCGGGTCAGGATTTACGTTGAACGGGTTTGCTCGAAGCCCAAAAAATTCCTTGTACATTCCGTCTAGACCTCTACCACGCGCTGGTTCTCGTCATGGACCCCCGGTCGAAGCGGCTGCTTGCCATTGCCATTCTGGTCGGCGCGTTCCAATCCCACCCAGGGAACCTGCGTCAAGACAGGCAGTCCCAGAATGGCAATCACGTCCTGTTCTGTACGCACTGACGTGTCGCGCAGCTCTAGCCACAGTACTAGTCCAAAACCAATTGCCATGCCGCTTGCCAGACCTCCGCCCGTAAACAGCAGGCGGTCTGGGAAACTCGGCGATTCTGGCAGGTCGGCAGGGCGCAGAATGCTCATCTGTTCGCCTTGCTGCTCTTGCTCCATGGCGGTTTGCATTTCAGACTGGCTCTTCTTAGCAAGATCATCGTTGTAGATCTTCATCGCGGTTTCGTAATCGCGGGTCAGTTGCTTATACTGCTCCTCGATGGACGGACTGAGGGCCAACCCCCCCTGCAACATCCGGATTTGTTGTTCCAGCCGTTGCTGATCGCGTGTCAGCTGCGTAATGGCATTCTGGTTCTGATGGAGTTGCCCCCGCAATTGCTGGATCTCGGGCGGCTCAGCGAGGTTGGCTTTGGTGTCGGGTACGGCGGCAGGATTAGCTGCGGCGGCGTTGATCTCGTCTAGTTTTTTCTGCAGTTGCTGAATGTCGTTCTTGGTCTTCACTACCTCGGGATAATCATCTGTATAGCGGGCCTTAAGTGTGAGCAACTGCGCCTGCAAGTCGGCGAGCTGCTTCTGCAGGATCATGGGATCAGTGCTGGACTGTGAAGACTTCCACGCCGCAAGCTGCTGCGCGAGCACTGACTCCGCATAAGCCTTGTCTTGCTGCGCTCGGTTCAGGGCCTGAGTGTCAGCGTCGAGCTGAGAGTTCATGGCCATCAGAAGTTTCAAGTTGCTGTCTTCGTCCCCGGGAAGCCGGCCCATATAGCGCTTTTTAAAATCCGCGAGCTTGGAGTCCAGCTCGTCAATCTTGCGCTTCTGATCCTCAACTTGGCGCGTCAGGAAATCGGTAGTATCTTTCGCGACCTGTGCGATGTCGCTGAAATTTTCTCTGATGATGGTGTTGGTTAGCTCTGAACATACCTGTTGAGCTTGAAGAGGAGTAGCGGCAGTGTAGTTTACGTTAAAACCTGGAACCGCATTCTTACCCCATGCCTGCGAGGCCACTGCCGTCTGCACCTCCTGTATGGTAACGCCCTTGCGAATCTCGTCAATCTCCGCATCCATGCCGTTCCCTTGCGCCAGGTGCAATTTCTCGATGACTGGACGCAGTTGCTCTGCACTGAGGGCGCGCTGCTCCAGTTGCGTGATCCTCTGGCCAAGGTCCTCCGTCACAACCGGCTTGACATATCCCTCTGGAACTTTTTGACCTTGAACAAGAACCAGAGATTGCGAAGTGTACTTCGGCGAAAAAGCGTAGGAAACTGCGAAGCCGACCAGCGGTGCAACCAAAGTAGGAATTAACAGCACCTTCCAGCGACGTCTGAGGATGCTCAAATAATCATCGATGTTCAGTTCACGATTCTCAATCATGATATGTTTCCCGTTCTGCCAGCCTTTGCTGGCCAAAAGCTTAGTCCAGCCGAATTGGGTGCGGGTGCCAATCGATTCCAATCTGCCCCGTGTGTCGTTTAATCGTTTGGCCACAGCCGTTACTGGTGTTAGTCGAGGTCAAACAGCCGTGGCCGCCAAAATCTGATAACTGATAGCTCGCGAATGCGTCGAAATGCTGACTGAGTTGCCGACGAAGGGACGCACCGAAATACCAGTACTGATAGGCCTTCGAATTGAGCCCTGCAGTCGTCGAAAAGTTATGCAGGCCCGAATTGTAGGAGTAGCCCGTGTCCGTTGTCCCAGTCCAATGGCGGCCGAATACGTGAGAAGCCGAAAGCCGGGCGGCAGTGGTGTTCGCACCCGGAAGGAAGCCCGATCCTGGCGTAACAAAGCGCTGGTATAGGAACTGCACGCTGGTTCGCGACGATACCGTATAGCCAAGGGTCACGGAACCGTTGCCGGTAAGCGTCTTAGTCGTAGATGCGGGGATGGTAATAGGGAAAATGCCCAATAGCAAAAATGTGGTCGCCGGATTGTGGATCTCGATCAATTGTGGCCCGCCGCCAATCACAAAATTAAGCCGGCCAGTAATGCGGTGGGCGTAGAGCACATTCCAAACCTGGGCATTGAGGCTTCCACTGCCGGCTTGCGGAAAATGAAATTCCTGAAACGCGTAAAGCACCCCCACTTGGTCCTTGGGGCCCAACAAGCGGTTGTATCCTGCCTGGAGGGTGGACTGCTGACTGTTAATTAAGTGGCTCGAGTTCCGAAGAAAGTCAGAGATAGCGAAGCCACCTCCCAGAGTCACAGAGCTGCGCGCGGATAATTCCTGCGTGACGTCTACGATCGAAGTATTGTCAATACGAGGCTCAATGCCAACCGAGCCGAATGAGCCTCCTCCGTACAACCCAGTCGGGGTGCCTCCAGAAATACCGCCGCCCAGCCCGGTGCCTGCGCCGGACCCACCGATCCCTCCCAGCGCCGATCCAAAACTGCCAGCGCCGCCCACGGAACCGAATCCGAAGCTACCCTCAGGAAGGTAGTCGAAGCTATCCCGGATCGCCAGCTGTCCGGTCCGCCAAAGAATTCGCTGGTCTGACGCTAGCGTGTGTACCTGGTAGGCGCGGCCCTGGCCATTGACCGTAGACCCGGTGTACACAGTGCCGCCGCCAATGTAATCAAGCCCGACGGAATAACGTTTAAGAATTTTCTGCAAGTCGATCGAGCCAAGTCCTTGAGTGATCGCGGAAACGCCCGACCCGCTGCCACCGTTGGCATTCGAATCGGCAGTCTCACTGACTTGTAATCCCGGAAGCAGATAGCTTCGGCCTCCGAAGGCCGGCTCAAACCTCGGTCGGTCCAAGCTGGAGAGCGGAGGGTTTTCCAGGCTCGGTTCCGCGCCGACGCCAGTCGCTGCCGGTGGAGCTCCCGTAGGAGTTTGCCCTTGCGTGGAGTCGTCTTGGCTCCATACGCACAACGACAGTGCCACTAAAACCAGCACGGGACGTAGATGCCGAATCTGTTGTAATAGGAAATTCATAACTGTCCTACGGGACAACAATGGTGTCTCCTGGCTTCAGAGCCACGTTTTGATCCATTACCTCCCCCTTAACCAGCTTCTTGTAATTCACCGGGATTTTTCTTGGTGTTCCCCGCTCGGTGCGCAGAACGTAAATTCCCTTGGTATTGGCAAACTGGGTAAAACCGGCCGAGGCCAGTGCTTGCAACACGTTCATGTCCGGCAAAAGATTCATTGGCCCAGGGTGCATTACTTCGCCCATAACATAAATGCGCTTGCTGTTCATCTGCGTAACCACTACAGTCACATGCGGTTCGGAGACGTATTTCTTCAGCTTCTCAGTAATCGACTCGGCCAGCTGCATGGGAGTCAGGCCGGCCGCCTGAACGTCGTTCAGCAAAGGCAGAGAGATCATCCCGTCGGCACGCACCGGTAAAGTATTTGTCAGGTCCGGCTCCTTCCAGACGGAGACGTACAGTACGTCTTCCGCTCCAATCACATAGGTCGGTCCCACTTGCGGAGCTGGAGAAGGCGGCTTATTTACAGAGGTAGAATTCTGCGCCACGGAAAGCAGGCTCCAAAAGGTCATCGCGACCCACAGCGCAATCGTTCGCTTCATTTGGTCTCCACGGCTAGGACGCTTCATATTCGCCATAACCAATCTGCTTGAGTTTGTACAGCAACGCCTTATAGCTGATCTGCAATTCTTGTGCAGCTCGTCGCCGGTTCCAGCGCGTGCGCGTCAGCACTTTCAAGATCAGCGCCTTTTCGGCTTCGCGTGACGCTGCCCGTGCCGCCTCTTTCAGCGAGGTCTTTCCGCCGTTTACCTTTCCGTCGGGCCGCGCTAACATTGAGCGCAGTCCGGTCATGGCCACCGACTCGTCTCCGACTGCGACGATTGTTCTCGCCGCAGTCTCAAGTTCGTCGAGGTTCCCCGGCCACGAGTACTCGCAAAATAACTTCTGCGTGGCAGCGCTTAATCCAGTGACCGATCGGTGGAACACCCGCCCGTACTGCTCTAAAAAGAATGCCGTCAGATGCGGAACGTCTTCTTTGCGTTGACGCAGAGGCGGGATTCTAAGACAAACCCCGCTGAGCTGGTAGTAAAGGTCCTCCCGGAATGCGCCCGCACGAACCTCGCTTTCCAGATCACGCGAACTCCCGCAGATCACACGCAGGTCATTGTGCGCCGAACCATCGTTTTGCGGCTTCGAGAGCAGCTTCAACAAACGCTCCTGACATTCATTACTAAGGTCGCCGATTTCGTCGAGGTATATGGTCACTCCCTCCTTGCATACCTCTGGCGCCAATATGGCCGACGTGATCTCGCGGCAATTTATGGTGTAAAACTGCCCCTTCACACGGCCTCCATCCTGGTGAATTCTGCGAGCCGTGGTCCATTTGCCTGTCCCACGTTCCCCTATTAACAGAACCGGCACCGTACTGTGCGCTAGTTCCCGGATGACGCCTTCCACCGCGCGCATATTCGGGCTGGCCGCCTCCACAAATACCCATTCCGGCCAATGGTCTTCCTCACGTCCTGAAATGGCGAAACCCTGTTGGGGAAAAACCTTGTCTAATTGACTCACAAATGCACCGAAAGGAGTTCTCAACGAACTTCATTCAACAGCACGGCTTCTGCCAGTCTGATATTAGCCACCGTTCGTCCAACCACAAGCGGGAACTCAGTCATATTTTTCATAGACTTGAGCGAGCGAATGGCTCTGGTGGACACCAAGCAAAGCTACAGCAGTTTATCCAAAGAGAGAAAACTTTTTCTCACTCTGGTAGTAACTGGAAAGACATACTTTTGTTCGGTGCGGAGACAAAATCAGCGTAACGCATTGCAAGTTAAGGGTAAAATGACACACTTTTCAGATCCAAAGGGTGGCGAGATCGTGTGGAAAGTTTCTGCCCTGTCAAGAGAGCGCGGGCCCAAAGAGTCGTCAACCGTGAGGCCTGTGGGCGCTCGTTAGGCCCTTGCTGAGGATGTTTTTGCCATTATTTGACCGAAATTGGCGTCCCGGGCGGCTGTAAAATTGCTGGCAGTTTTCTGGGTAAGGTTCCGAGCAACGAACCATGGCAAATCTGGCACAAGCCATTCCACTGTCAGAACGCGTTCCTGAGCCTTATTGGAAAAGGCCGGCCATATGGCGTGGGCTGATTCTAGCGACGCTGCTGACCTGGCTGTACTTACCGGTTATAGTTCGGCTGTGGCAGCAATGGTGGTCCGATCCCAACTTTTCTCATGGCTTTTTCGTTCCTTTCTTTTCCCTTTTTGTACTCTGGCAAAATCGTTGGACCCTAAACTCCGTTCCGAGAGAGCCTTCGACCTGGGGGCTCCCTATCGTAGTTGTCTCGCTCTGCACTCTGATCTTGGGAATCCTGGGAGCCGAGGTTTTTCTGGCCCGGACGTCCCTTTTGCTCTTGGCTGCAGGAATGACCGTCTTCTTCGTGGGATGGAAGATGTTACGCGCGGTACTCTTCCCTCTGGTTTTCTTAGTACTCATGGTGCCCATACCGGCGATCATTTTCAACGAAATAACCCTGCCTCTGCAGATTTTTGCTTCGAAGCTCGCTGCCTGGGCGCTCCCCATATTCGGCGTTCCCGTTCTGCGAGAGGGCAACATCATCAATCTTCCCGCCATGCCGCTGGAAGTGGCCGATGCATGCAGCGGAATTCGTTCTCTCTTGTCGCTTACGACTTTGACAATCATGTATGGATATTTGTTGGAAAAACGGATTCTGATTCGAGTGCTTCTGGGCCTCGCGGCAATCCCAATCGCGGTCGCCGCCAACGGGTTTCGAATCATCGGCACGGGGCTGCTGGTGCAATACTGGGACCCCGATAAGGCCCAGGGATTCTTTCATGAATTTTCCGGATGGTTGATTTTCGTCTTTTCGTTGTTGCTATTGTTCTGCGTGCACCAGGGTTTTAGGCTGATGCTTAGGCGATCGGGAGCTGCCGCATGAAATCAAGTTGGCGATTCTTAGCTGTGGCAATCTTGCTCGCAAGCGCCGGGCTCGTGCTGCAAGCTCGAAATACGCGTGAGGTGATTCCCGCTCGCACCCCACTTAGCTCTTTTCCGCATGAGTTTGACGGCTGGAAGTCACGGGACATCAGCCTCGACCAGCAAACACTCGACGTCCTTGGGCCAGGAGATTTCCTTCAGCGCCGTTATACTCAGAACACGCTCCAGGCTGCGGTGGATTTGTTCATTGCGTATTTTCCCAGCCAGCGCGCAGGCGCGACGATACATTCGCCCAAGAATTGCCTGCCGGGTTCGGGTTGGTTTCCTCTCCAAGCAGACCGGACAAAGATCAGGGTGCCCGGGCACGCACCGTTTCCCGCCAACCGCTATTTGATCGCAAAAGGCCAGGATCGAGAGCTGGTGCTGTACTGGTATTGGGCGCATGACCGCGCGGTTGCCAGCGAATACGCAGCCAAAATTTATCTTGTTACCGACTCCATCCGCATGCACCGCAGCGATGGGTCACTCATACGGGTCAGCATTCCACTGGCCCCGAACCAGGATATTGCTTCAGCCGAACAGGTGTTGCTCTCATTTACCAGCAACATTTTTCCTTTGATTAATACGTATGTCCCCCGTTGAATTTTTCGAGCGTGCGCGCGTACATGTTTGGCTGCATGACGCCAGTAACTTTTGGGTAACACACCCGATGCACTACCCTTGTACATTGACCGGGATCACAGTTTTGCGGCGCAGTTTTGCGTCACTGGAGAATTTGCAATGAAGTATTCCTCTTTCAGGATCCTCGTAATTCTCGGATGTTTGGTTGTTTTTCTGACTGGCTGCTCGCGCGATCCCAACGTGCGCAAGCAGAAATACTATGAGAGCGGTCAACGCTATTTTGCCAAGGGGCAATACCGCGAGGCAGTCATTCAGTACCGAAATGCCACGCAAATAGACGGGACTTTTGCTGCGGCGCATTATCAGCTTGCGGAATCGTTTCTAAAATTGCAGGATTGGCAGCATGCTTATGCCGAACTCAGCCGTACGCTGGATCTTCAGCCGGATAATTACAAGGCCCACGCGGAAATAGCTAATCTTCTCATCGCCAGCGGGCAAGCCGGCTCGTTGAAGCTCGCGCAAGATCATACCGACCTGCTGCTGGAGAAGGATCCGAATAATCCCGATACCCACATTGCGGTAGCGAACCTTCTGGGAAGGCAGCAGAAGTACTCCGAAGCCATCGCCGAGGCCCAGAAGGCGATCAATCTGGCTCCAGACCGCGGCGATTCCTATCTCAAATTGGCTATACTGCAAACCCAGGCGAATCTGCCCGACGCTGCCGAGCCCAACTACAAGAAGGCGATCGACTTGAAAGCCACCGCGGTAAACCCGCGCTTGGCGCTGGCCGCTTTTTATCAGTCCCGCTCCCGCTATCCCGAGGCCGAACAGCAGGTCCAGCAGGTGATCGCAGCCGACCCCAAGGACACTGATTCTCGGGCTGCGCTGGCCAAACTGTATATGGCAGAAGGAAAGCGATCTGAGGCAGAGTCGTTTTTAAAGCAGGTGAAACAGGATTTCCCGGACAATCCCGCCGGATATCGCATGCTTGGCGACTTCTACTTCGCAATCGGCGATCTCGATAAGGCGACGACCGAGTACGAATCGCTGTATCGCGACCACCCCAAAGATCTGATTGTGGACCGCAACTACCTTCAATTGCTACTTTTGAAAGACCGCCTGGATGAAGCTAAGAAACTCGACGATCAGCTTCTTAAATCCCATCCCAAGGATGCTGAGGGCTTGACGTTCCGTGGTGAAATCCAGCTGCGTCAAGGCAAAGCCAACGATGCTGTCCAAACTCTGCAGTCCGTGGTGAGCAATAACCCAGAGATGGCGCTCGCCCACTACCAACTGGGGCTCGCGCTGAACCAGACGGGAGACTTGGATCGCGCCGGCACGGAATGGCGTCAGGCCACACAAATTAACCCAGCCATGGTCGAAGCGCACCGGGCGCTGGCCGCGTTTGCCATGCAGAAAAAGGATATGTCGGGGCTGGAGCAAGAAGCTACGCAGGTCATTAGTCTGCAGCCAGCTTCTGCCGACGGCTATGCTATGCGGGCCCTTTCGTTGACCCAGCGTAAGCAATTTGCGGGCGCCGAGCAGGACAGCCGCAAAGCCATTGAAATCGCACCCCAATCCGCTATCGGTTATCTGCAGATGGGAAATCTGCGGTTCGCTCAGGGTAAGCTCACTGAGTCGGAGAGTTGGTTCCGCCAAGCCCTGAGCCACGATCCCAACTCCTATGACGCGCTGCACAACCTGATGCAAATTTATGTCGCGCAAAAGCAGACCGACAAAGCCATTGCAACCGCACAAGCTCAGATCGCCATTTCCCCCAACAACAGCTCTTTCTACAGCTTGTTAGGCGCTACTCTCATGAGCAAGAAGGATTATGCAGGCGCCCAAACGCCCCTGCAGAAGGCAATTGATCTCAATAAGAAGAACGCCGAGGCGTATTTGCTCCTCGCCCAGGCGCAACTGAACAGCGGCTCTCTTGACCAGGCGCTTTCGACTTGCAACAACGCCCTGAATGAGAATCCCAAGGTAGGGGCTTTCTACATGCTGGAAGGCAGCGCCTATGAGAAGAAGAACGATCTCGAAAACGCAAAAACTGCCTATCAGAAGGCGCTCGACCTCAGGCGAGACGATCCCTTGATCTCGAACAATCTTGCTTATATTTTGCTCGAAACCAATAGCAACCCCGATCTAGCTCTTCAATTGGCACAGACCGCCCGGCGAGGATTGCCGGAGTCTTCCAATGTGGCTGACACTTTGGGATGGGCTTTCTATCAGAAGGGCGTGTACCAGTCGGCGATTCCAATGTTTGAGGAAGCTCTCAAGCTCGCGGCCAGGCACAAAGAACCCGAGAACGCGACCTATCACTATCACCTCGGACTGGCTTACGCCAAGGCTTCGCAGCCGGCACTCGCGAAAGAGAATTTTGAACGCGTGCTCAAGATCGATCCCAACTATAGCGACGCGGCCGATGTGAAGAAGCAGTTGGCGCAGTTGAAGTCGTAGTCTGAAGTGCTTCGAGGCCAAGTTAGACGCGTAGCATGGGCATTGAGCAGGTCAGGGTGAACAGAGTTCAGAGTCCTACGCCCCAGCGGACAGCTTGTGGGTGTTTTTGTTTTGCTGCGCAATCCCGTACTGGCGGATTTTGTAAAGCAACGCTTTGTAGCTGATCTGCAGCAGCGCGGCCGCCTGCTTCCGGTTCCAGTTGGTTTCATCGAGGGCCTTGGCGATCGCCTCAGCCTCGGCCTCGTCTTTCGCGCTGCGAGCCAGCGACTTCAGCCCTCCACCCTGAGATTCTGGTGCGGAATTACTACGAGGAGGCGCAGCGTCAAACTTCGCCCCTGAGCCGTCGGTACGCGGCTGCAATTCGTTGATGGCAAGCTTCTCGTCTCCGAGCACCAGATACCTCTTAACGAAGTTGCCCAGCTCGCGCAGGTTTCCCGGCCACGGATAATTCGCGCACGCCAGCAGCAATTCCGGCGAAAACGGCAGCGGAGGACGCGCATACTGTTCTGACAGCTGAGACATAAAGTGCTTCAAAAGAATGGGAATCTCTTCTTTGCGCTCGCGCAACGGAGGAATTTGCAAGGTGAATGCGTTCAGCCGGTAGTACAAATCCTCACGCAGACGCTTCCCAGCCAGCGCCTCCGGAATATTAATGTTGGTCGCAGCCAGAATGCGTACGTCCACCTTGACCACGGAACGGCTGCCCAGACGCGAGAACTGCTGGTCCTGCAGAACGTGAAGCAGTTTGGCCTGTAGCGACGGCGGCATCTCGCCGATTTCGTCCAGCAAAATTGTCCCCTTATTGCAGACTTCAAATTTGCCGGGCTTGGCGTGATTCGCTCCGGTGAACGCGCCGGCCTCGTAGCCGAACAGTTCGCTCTCCAGCAGGTCGGCCGGCACAGCCGCGCAATTCACTTTTAGAAACATGCGATGCGCACGCGGTGAGAGCTTGTGAATGAGCCGTGCCATCACTTCCTTGCCGGTGCCGCTCTCGCCCAACATTAGGACTGGAATGTCCACATTAGCGACCAGCGCGGCCTGTGACCTGAGCTTGCGCATGTTAGCGCTGGCGGCAACGAAGAACGTGTCATCGCCCAGATCTTCAACTTCTCCGCCATAATTCTGCTGGTTGGTGCCTAGACACTGATCAATGACGTGGTCCAGTTCAGCTTTCTGAAACGGCTTGGTGATGTAATCGGTGGCGCCCAGGCGCATCGCCTGCACAACCTTCTTGGTGTCGTTGACGCAGGAAAGCATGATCACTTTCACGCCCGGCTGCATTTTCCGCAAATTCTCGAGCGTTTCCAGGCCATCGATTCCAGGCATCAGCAGATCCAACAGGACCAAGTCAGGCGTCAAGCCTTTCTGCACGCTTTCCAGCGCCTGTTCGCCCGTCGATGCGGTTTCCACGTGGTGTTCATCCACTTCGAGAAGGGTCTTGATATACCGGAGCATTCCCGGTTCATCGTCAACCAGTAAAATCTTGGCCTTGTCGCTCATTCGTTTTCGCTCCCGGAGTCGTTTTCCTCGGATTCAGCAGCTGGCGGCTTCATGGGGATGATGAAAGAAAACTTGCAGCCCGCTCCGGCCTCGCTCTCGACCCAAATCTTCCCGCCCATGCCGTGTACAAGCCGACGAGCGATAGCCAATCCCAGTCCCATTCCCTCGGTCTTGTCATTAGTGGGAAGGCGAAAGAAGTCGTCAAAGATTTCCAAATGATATTCCGGGGGCACGCCCGGCCCGGTATCGGAAACGCTAATCTTCACCGAATTTGGTTGTACCAGCGGCTTTCGCCGCCGCTCCTGATTAATTGGAGACTTAGTCACCGACCGCCGGTCCCACATGTGCGGCTCAGCATGCAACCATACCGTCCCACCTGAAAGAGTGAACTTGGATGCGTTTTCCAGAAGATTAGAGATCACCCGTTCAACTTTGGGCGCGTCGAAGGGAAACTCAAAGACTTTTTCGTTAGCGAGAAAATAAAGCGCTAACCCGCGCTCCTGGAACCGTGGTGACCACAGCCGGCAAACTTCCGAGAGACAGGCGTTGATGTTGCCCGGCTCGAACCTCATTTTCAGTTGGCCGGTCTCCAGTACGCTGAAGCTAAGAAAGTCCTGGATATACCTCTGCAGTCGCTGCCCATTGGAGCGCATGTCGCGCAGCACCTCACGCTGGCGCTCGTTTAAGCTGCCGAGTTTCTCGCTCTGCAATAGCTCAACATATCCATTGAGAATCGCCAGGGGGGTCTTCAGGTCGTGCGCGGCAGAGGCCAGCGCGTTGGTGGTCCGCGTAAAACGCTCCCGCAGCTGCGAATACTCCTGCAGCTCACGAGGTTCAGGTGAAACGCTACTCTCCTCAGATTTGTCTCTGGTCCTGCTAACGGTAGGTGCTTCCTTGGCTGGTGTGGACGACACTATAAGTCCCTTCCGGTTTAACGAATTGGCGGATTCTTCAAGGGGAGGGAGGGCTTTCAGGTTGGTAAGACGCTGATTACCGACTCAGGAAATGCTAGGGTAGGTGAGTGGCCGGTGTCAATCAAAAACTGCAAAAGATTGGTCACTTTCGGTAAATCATTTCCTGTTGGTTCGCCTCCGAACAGTTGCATCAGCGTCTCACAAAGGTTTGAAAACCAGCAGTTTACGTGCGAAATCCCCGCCTTTGCCGCACACCGGAGGCCAACCTGCTAGTTGAGTATGGACTTGGCCTCTTGCAATGTTAACTTTGGCCCAAAAGGTGCCACTAAAACGATATTCGCAAGGAAGGGGGCGGCTGGCTTTGGATCGGCACAAGGCGGAAGCGGAGCGCCGTGAATGGGTTCGTTTACCATTGGCGATTCCCATTTTTGTTCGCAGCCGAGACCAAGGTGGGAAGGATTCCCTCGAATTCGCGACGGCGCTGAATATTTCAGCTGGCGGCGCTTTAGTTGCCGTACACCGCGCTCTTCGGCCAGCGACGCAGGTTTCACTCGAAATCCCCAGCGCGCCATTAGCCGCCACTGCACCCGTTCCTAAGAACTCTCGCAACTTGCGAGCCAAGATCGTCAGGGTAACTCATGCGGAAGGTTACCACCTCCTGGGCGTGAAGTTCTCTCAGCCACTTTTGAGTCCCACCATGCAGCGGGCGACATCACGAAGGAAAACTTTTTCTCCTGTGTGAAAGTTTTTTCCCACGGAAGCCCTTGCGTTTCCAGCCTCAAGCCTCGGGTCGCGTCATTCATCTACTTACCTTTGGAACAGGTGTAAGTTGTTGCACACTCGTCTATTAGTCTCAAAATGAAATTACTTAGGCCGTACAGAGCCGGGTTTGGCTCATGAGGTGCATCCCTTCCTGTTAGCACAAGGAGCCGCAACCGGGCATGTCCAGCACAGCGACAAATTCTGTCAGTTCCCTCGTTCAATCTCTCGGTGAAATCCCGCCCGAGGCCGTGGTTTTTGGCTCCTCGGATCTCATGAATGCCTTGCGCGACCGCCTTGGCAAGGTGGCTGGCGCCAATGTACCGGTATTAATTCACGGGGAAAGCGGGACTGGCAAGGACATCATCGCTCGCATGGTCCATTCCCTTTCGCCATGGAAGTCGGGCCCATTCGTGAAAGTGAACTGCCCCGCTATCCCTGGCACATTGCTGGAAAGCGAGCTCTTCGGCTACGAGCGCGGAGCATTTACCGGAGCGTATGGATCGAAACCAGGCAGGGTCGAGATGGCGCACCGCGGCACGCTGTTCCTCGACGAAATCTCCGAACTCGACATGTCCCTGCAGTCCAAGCTGCTGCAGCTTTTGCAGGATGGCCAGTTTTGCCGCATCGGCGCGCAGGCGGACAAGAAAGTCGAAGTGCGCATCGTGTGCGCCACCAACCGTAAGCTGGAAGAAGAAATCGAGAATGGCACCTTCCGTCAGGATCTCTTCTACCGCATCAACGTCGTGAACTTGTACATGCCGCCCCTGCGCGAGCGGCGTAACGACATTGAAAATCTGGCTAACTACTTTCTCGAGTATTACAACCGCAAGTACAACTGCCGGGCCAAGGCGATTTCGCCGGAGTTAACCGAAGTGCTGAAGAAGTATCACTGGCCAGGCAACATTCGCGAACTCGAAAACCTGATCAAGCGCTACGTGATTCTGGGCAGCGAGGACGTGATCACCAGCGACTTGCAACCGCGTGATCCCGACCTGCTGACCGCCGATATCAATTTTGACGGCCCGATTTCGCTGAAGAAACTGACCCGCCAGGCGACCCGTGCGCTGGAGCGCAAGATCATCTTGAAGGTCCTGCACAACCATCACTGGAACCGCAAACAAGCAGCGCGGACATTGAACATCAGCTATCGCGCATTGCTGTATAAGATCCGCGACGCTGGACTGCCTCCGAACCGAATTCGCCGCCCGCCGGAGACACCCAACAGCCAAGTGGCGGCTGATTAAGGGCGACAGTTTCAAGTCAGGGATAGAGAGTTTGTATTCCACGGGTGAGCGGCGCATCTTGGAACGCGCGTCGCCGCCCTCCAAAACATGCACCAGCACGATTTGTAAATAATCGTTCCTACTATTGACGACCGTCTAACTCCGTACTATCTTCTACAAACTTCCCCACGTAAGTAGCTGGACGTGTGCCCCACATTGTCACTGACATCCCACCAACGGAGCTCTCCAATGAAAGCAGCGCGGCTGCTCACGATTTTTTTGTTTTTTCCCGTTTTGATCCCTCATCGAATCGCAGTTGCCGCAGACCAGCCGCCAACAACTATAGCCGAGGCACTTACCCTGTACGAACATGGAAACTTCGATGCAGCCGCAGACATGTACCGCGACCTATTGAAGATTGATTCCAAGAACGCCGACGCGTATGCAGGATTAACGAGGACTCTCTTAAAACAAAAAAAGGTTGAAGAAGCTCGGCTAACCGTTGATGAAGCGTTAAAAACCATCGACTCGCCGACGCTGCGCACAGCGGCAGCGGAGGTTCATTTTAGAGAGGGCTCAATTACTGAGGCGGAGCGGAAATGGGTGGACGTGATCAATTCCGGCCATCCGGAAGGGCGGGCGTTCCTCGGATTGGCTCGCGTAAGTGATGCCTTCTCGCTGTACAAACGTGCTCAGACCATGCTCGAGAAAGCCCATGCGGCGGATCCGAATGATGCCGACATTCGCAAAGCGTGGCTGGGCACGCTAAGGAGATCTGAGAAGATTAAGTACCTGGAGGAGTATCTCTCGCAAGGTAATCCTGACGACGCCGAGGCCCATCTTCACATGCAGCAATACCTGGAATACCTCAAAGCGCGGGCTCTTGGGCCTGCATCCGCATGCCGGCTTGTCAGCAACGTAACTTCCACGGAAGCGCCGCTCGTCAATCTTCTTCGTGATCCCAGTCATCTTCGTGGGTACGGGTTAGAAGTCGACTTTGGTGATAAGAAATCCAAGCTGCTGTTGGATACCGGTGCCGGGGGAATTCTGATCAACCGGAGGATCGCGGAAAAAGCTGGATTGAAGCAAATCTCCGCCACTACCATGGGCGGCATTGGAGATAAGGGCGAGGCGCAAGGGTATATTGCACTGGCACCCTCAATTAAAGTGGGTGGACTTGAATTTCACGACTGCCCAGTTGAAGTCATCGATCGCAGGTCGGTTGTAGATGAAGACGGATTAATTGGGGCCGATGTTTTCGAAAAATTCCTCGTTAATCTAGATTTCGCCCATCAAAAGCTCAGGCTTTCTGAGCTGCCGAAGCGTCCAGGACAGAATGTGCAAGACTTGTCCTTGGAATCAGATCGCGATGATCAGGTTAATCCCGAGCAATCCGCAACCAATCAAGATCCCACCCACCCTGCAAAAACCGAAGATAAGGGCCCTTTTGATCACTACATCGCGCCAGAGATGAAGAGTTATTCTCAAGTGTTGAGGTTCGGACACATGCTTTTGGTGCCCACTTGGGTAAATGACGAAAAAACGGCTAAATTTTTCCTGATAGATTCCGGCGGCTTCACTACCCAACTGTCATTAAATGCAGCAAAGTCAGTCACCAAGGTTCACGCGGATTCGCAAATGCATGTCAAAGGCGTGAGCGGTGAAGTAAACAAGGTTTACGTTGCTGACAAAGCTACTCTAACGTTTGCGCACCTGCGTCAGCCCACCGAGGATGTACTGGTTCTTGACCTCAAACATTTGAGCGATCACGTAGGGACGGAAGTGTCTGGAATCATCGGTTTCACAACTCTTCGATTCCTAAACATCGACATCGATTACAGGGATGGCTTGGTTTTCATGCAATACCAAGGCCCTCCGGTTCGGTGACGCTATACAGAGGTGAATGGTACCGGTAACAGTTGCTCATCAATCCATTGTGGTATCACCCGAGTAGGTACTCATTCAGTTCTCTGAGTTGCTACTGCACTACTAATTGAACCACCGTCGTGCGGGTAGTGGGCGGGTAGCCCACCCTTTCTGTTTCTTCTTTGATCCTTCTCAATTCGAAACGTGGTTGCCGTCCATGCGTTCTTTGCAAGGGCGGGATACGCTGACGCCTGTACTATTTTGCGTGTCATGCCGAGCGGTCCGAATCGGTTTCGAGCGTCCGCGGGCGGGTGGCAGCCCCACCCTGCATCCGACATTTTCGGCCATCGCCACGGTGACTGCAAAGACAAAGCCACGCTGATGAGTTCGATGTTGCACGAAATCTGCATCAATTCGTACAAAGTTGTGATTAACACCGAGCGCGGATCAATTACTCCAGAGATGCCAGCCCACCTGGGATTCAACCATCAGATCATCGCGATTCAGTTGCCAGAGAGCGTATCCAGCGCATCTCTGGTTGCGACTATGCAGCACCCGAAGCTCGGCCGGTTGCTGTTTTTTGATCCGACTGATGAACTGACCCCGTTTGGACAGATTCGAGGGGCACTCCAAGCCAATTACGGGCTGCTGGTCACCCCCGACGGAGGCGAGTTGGTCGCATTGCCGATGCAGCCATCCACGATGAATAGCATTCGCCGCACGGCGAAGCTCACGCTGGACACTACCGGCAAACTGTAGGGCGAGGTTGACGAGGTCCGGCTTGGCGATCGCGCATCCGGTGAACGATGGTCGTTACGTAATGTGACGAAGGATAGTGATCGGATAAAACCGATTGAGAGTCTGCTTGCGGTGTCGCTGTCAAACTTTCGCATCACGAAGGCCAGCATTACCAATCTACAGTTTCCTGACCGGCCTTTTGGGTTCCACTACGCGTTTGAGGCGGACAGCTATGCAAAAACAGCGGGAGACTTACTGTTGGTGCGTCCGCGCGTGCTGGGCGTAAAGGCTGAGGCCATCCTTGAAACCAAAGAGCCCCGCCAATTCCCGATAGAGTTTGACGGGCCAATTCAGGATGTCGATACCTTTGAAATCACTCTGCCTCCGGCGTATGTCGTGGATGACCTACCCGCTCCTATTCATGCTGATTTTGCCTTTGCCAGCTATCAATCAAAGACAGAGGTCAAGCGCAACGTGCTTGGATACACCCGCACCTTCGAGATCAAGCAACTCAGCGTTCCGGTGAGCAAGGCTGAGGAACTGAAGAAGTTTTACCGCATTATCGCGACCGATGAGCGCAACACCGCGGTTTTAAAGCCTGCGAAGTGAGATCGCCCTCTGGCTGAAGTAATAACTACTTCACCACTAACTGCACCACCGTGCTTCTCGTGGCGCTACCGGACGTCGCGTTCACCGTAATGTTGTAAGTGCCTGCTGGCGTCCCTGTTGTGCTGCTGGTGTTATGGGCGCTGTAACCGCATGCACTTTGCAGAATGACTCCGCTCAGCAGAGCAGCGAAGATCATGGCCAGCAACCATTTCCGCTTTCGCGATACGCCGCTGCCGATGAGCGCCAGCCCCGTCAACGGCAGCCAGAACGCGTAAATCGGTCCGCCGTGCGGGAACAAGCTCGCAGGCGTGGTGACTCTGAAAGTAGTGCTGATCTCGAGTGTCACGCTTTGCGGCCCGTTGTTCAAATTCGGAATTGAGGTGGGCGAAAACGTGGGACTCGCTTGCGCCGGCAGCCCGGAAGCTGTCAACGAAACTGACTCCGGAAATGGTCCGGTAGGTACAACCATCAATGGGAAACTGGCGACTTGTCCGGCGGTGACGGTTTGAGTGGTTGCCGAAGCAGAGGTTGGCTCGATCCCAAAGTCATTCACCGTCGCGGAATTTGACGCAGTCTGCGGAGTAAACGACACCCCATTCAAAGTCAAAGTGCCGATATTGCCAACGTCTGGTGGCTTAGGCGGAATCACTCCGGTGGATGGAGGCACGGTCGCGGTCACAGTTACCGTCACTTGCGTGGCGAACGCCGTGGTTGAGGTCGTCGTCGAGCCACTCGTGGTAGTGGTGGTACTGGAGGTGTTGACTGTGCCCAGGTTGCACAGCGCAGTGGTACCGCCGCTTACAGTGCATGTCCCTGAACTGGGTGCCGCTGACGTAATCGCGGAATTCGTACCCTGAACAGTGTCGGTGAAAACCGCTCCCGTAACCGGATCACCCTGGTTGAATATCGAGTATTTGAACATGATCGTGTTGCCGACTCCCACCGGGCTGGGATTTACCGTGGGATTTGCTGGCGGCGTTTTTGGACATCCGGCGCCACTTACCGGGACCGCCGGGTTACAAGTGAAACTCAGCAGGCCGGACACATTCGGTCCTAGTTTGCTGACGAAGGCATCGCTTGCCCCCGCGAGAGTAGTTTGCAGCGCAGTGGATCCGGGCTGAGCTGCGGTCGGAAAGTCATTGGAAGAGGTCTCGCCGGTCACATAAGTGTTGAGCGCCGTATCCTCGGTAATACTGGTTCCGATATCGGTTCCAGCTCCGCCCAGGAATGTTACTGTGCTGGTATTCCCCGTGGCCGTGGTGGTGGTACTGGTCGTCGTAGTCAGAATACGTGCCATGAACGCGTCGATTGCGCCGCCGGGGCCGAGCTTGTTTTGCACCGGAGCTGCCCAACTGGAAGAATCTCCGGTTAAGCCCGTCACACGCACATTCCCGCCCGAAGTGCCCGCGTCGGCCACTATGTCCAGACCAGCGTCGTTGGCACTCCCTCCCAAGTAGGTGAAATAGCTCAGTGGAACTGTTCCTTGGGTAGTACCTGTAGTTGTCGGCCCGCCGAACTTGGCGACAAAGCCATCCATGCCGCCGCCGATCGCCGATTGAAAGGCCGAAGTCCCGGCGGGAATTGCGATTCCAGCCGACGTCGTGGATCCGGTGACGTAAGTATTGGTTCCGTCGGTCGCGATGCCGTAAGCAATGTCGTCACCGCCGCCGCCGAAGTAAGTCTCGAATAAGGGCGTGTATTGCTGAGTGTTGTTGGCGGGCGCAGTCAATTTGGCGACCCAAACATCAAATCCGCCCTGCTCCGTTCCCTGAAACGCATTCAACAGCGGCATGTCGGTGAAGTTGGTGCCTCCGGCAACATAGACGTTAAAAGCTGAGTCCACCGCAATGACTCCGCCTTCCACCACACCCGTGCTCGGGCTGCTCCCGCCGATAAAAGTGGAATATGGGAGACTGTTCGAACCGCTTTTAGTGGGATCTACTTTGCTGAAGAAAAACTGATTCGTCGCTGCCGCCGTGTCCTGAAGCGCGCCGGGGGTGACCGGGAAGTTAGGCGAACTGGTGGTGCCGAAGACATACTCGCGGCCCTGGCTATCCACCGCGAGGCTGCTTGCCATATCGGTTCCGCTGCCCGCCAGATAAGTGGAATAAAGATTCGCTGAACCGGTCGGATCCAGCTTGGACACGAACACGTGCGTGCCGGTTGCGGTTGTCTGCAAGGCGCTCGAAGTCGTCGGAAAGTCTGGGGAGTTGGTCGTCCCGGCCAGGTAAACGTTAAAGCCACTATCTACGCCGATGCCGACGGGATAATCCAGTCCACTGCCTCCGATAAAGCTTGTGAAGTCGAGTGCCGTGCCGGAGCTGTTGAGCCGCGCTACAAAGACATCGGAGGCGCCACCAAGCGGCGGAATTTTTCCCGCTCCAGCGGCCGGCGCAGGGAAGGTCGTCGTATCGCTGGTTGCGCCGGCCACATAGACTCGCTGAGCGGAATCGACCGCAATGGCGGGACAGTGAGGCACGAATCCAGCCGTCGCGCCGGTGATGGCAGTGCAACTCTCATTGCCTGCTCCACCTAAATAGGTCGAAAACGAGAGCACGGGATCGATAATCAACGTGCGGCTGTGGTCATAATCGCCCACTTCAAACGCTATCCGATCTTTCCCGAGCTGCAGGAACTTCCCTGTGATCGGGGCATCGCCGCCAGAGCTACTCTGATACAGGTGCGGCGCCTGGAAGCGGAGTTCGCGGCCATCGAGCGAGAGCACTAAGTCCCCGTTGGCCGCAACAGTCATTCCCTGTGTGCCGCTGAAATCAAGTTCGATTTGCCGCAAATCGGCGCCCGGATGCACGTCAAAGTCATATTCCAAGCGGCCTTGTTTCCCGTAGAAATCTAGATCGACTCCGGGATAGACATCGCGATAGCGTACGCGGCCGAACTGCGGAATATTACGGTGCCAGCGGGTCGGGTCGTTCCCGATGAAGTAATTGCTGTGCCCCGGCAACTGCTCGACGCCTGCGATCTCGGCTTTCTCGTTTGCCCCTGCGAGCCGCATCCTTACAACCGAGGGGCCAGCCGCATTCTGGCGCGGCCGGGGCAGTGCAAGCACCGCATCACCGCTGGTGAGATACAGCGCGTACCCCATTCCATGCGCCAGAAATTTTACCCGCGCGTCGCTCTGGCCTTGATTGGGTTCAAAACTGATGGGAAGGCGCCCAAA
>Ga0209580_10000433_pt1 | contig 23413 bp, 10 predicted proteins | sample Coa_R1_5_FD_187153 | JGI IMG/M metagenome (GOLD analysis project Ga0209580, IMG submission 187153) | Surface soil microbial communities from Centralia Pennsylvania, which are recovering from an underground coalmine fire - Coalmine... | ecosystem: Environmental > Terrestrial > Soil >... | reverse complement strand
GCTCGCGCTGCAGGTGCTCTCGCGGGTGCGCGAGCGCTTCGGCGTCGAGATCGCCCTGGGAGACCTGCTGCGCCGCCGCGTCCTGTCGGCGCTGGCGGCGAGGATCGACGAGATCCGGCGCGCCGGCCGGGCGCTCGCCGCCCCGCCCCTGCGGCCGGCGCCGCGCGGCGCCGACCTGCCGCTGTCGTTCGCCCAGCAGCGCCTCTGGTTCCTCGATCGCCTGGATCCAGGGCGGCCGACCTACAACATCCCGCTGGCGGTCCGGCTGACCGGCGCTCTCGACGCCGCCGCCCTCGCCCGGGCGATCGGCCGGGTCGTCGAGCGCCACGAAGTGCTGCGGACGACGTTCCCGCCGCGGCACGGGTGGCCGGCGCAGGCGATCGCGCCGCCCGCGCCGTTCCCTCTCCCGCTCGTCGACCTGGCAGGCCTGCCGACGGCGGCGCGGGAGGCGCAGGCGCGGCGGCTGCGCACCGGCGCGGCCGCCGCGCCCTTCGACCTCGAACGTGGACCGCTGCTGCGCGGGCTGCTGCTGCGGCACGGCGCCGCGGTGCACGACCTCGCGCTGACCGCCCATCACATCGTCATCGACAACTGGTCGGTCGGCGTGCTGATCCGCGAGGTCAACGCCCTCTACCGCGAGGCGGCGACCGGCGCGGCGGCGGCGTTGCCCGAGCTGCCGGTCCAGTATGCCGACTTCGCCGTCTGGCAGCGCGACTGGCTGCGCGGCGAGGCGCTCGCGGAGCAGCTCGCCTACTGGCGCGGACGGCTCGCCGCCGCTCCCGTGCTCGAGCTGCCGACGGACCGGCCGCGGCCGGCGGTGCTGGGCCCCCGGGGAGCGCGCGCCGGCGCGGTCCTGCCGCCGGCGCTGGCGGCAGGGCTCGAGGACCTCGGCCGCCGGCAGGGGCTCACCCTGTTCATGACCCTGCTCGCCGGCTTCGCGGCGCTGCTGCACCGCTACTCCGGCCAGGACGACCTGGTCGTGGGCACGCCGGCCGCCAACCGCGGCCGCACCGAGATCGAGGACCTGATCGGTTTCTTCGTCAACACCCTCGCGCTGCGCCTCGACCTCGCCGGCGATCCCGGCTTCGACCGCCTCGCCGACCGCGTCCGCGAGACGGCGCTCGACGCCTACGGCTTCCAGGACGTGCCGTTCGAGAAGCTGGTCGAAGAGCTGCAGCCGCGGCGGGACCTGAGCCGCCAGCCCCTGGCGCAGGCCATGCTGGTGGTGGAGAACGGTGCGGGGCCGGAGCTCGCGCTGCCGGGGCTGAGCGCGGCACCTCTCGGGCGCGCCGGGGCGCCGGCGGTGTTCGACCTGACGCTGGCCGTCCAGGCCGGCAGCGCCCGGCTGCCCGCCGCGCTCGACTACAACCCCGACCTCTTCGACGCGGCGACCGTCGAGCGCCTGCTCGGACACCTCCAGGCGCTGCTCGCGGGCGCCGCCGCCGCCCCCGGCCTGCCGCTGTCGCGGCTGCCGCTGCTGCACGGCGCCGAGCGCCACCAACTGCTGCACGAGTGGCCGGGCGCGCGCCTCGACCTGCCGCCCGGGGTCACGCTGCACCAGGCCTTCGCGGCGCGGGCGGCGCTCGACCCGGGCGCCGTCGCGCTGTAATGGGATGGCGGCGAGATGACCTACGGCGACCTCTCCCGCAGCGCCGCCGCCCTCGCCGCGCGGCTGCGGACGCTCGGGGTGGGGCCCGGCCAGATCGTCGGGCTGTGCGCCGAGCGGTCCCCGGAGCTGGTCGCCGGCATGCTCGGCATCCTCGCGGCGGGCGGCGCCTACCTGCCGCTCGATCCGGCGCTGCCCGGCGACCGGTTGACCTGGATGATCGCGGACGCGCGCGTCGGGACCGTGCTGACCCAGGAGCACCTGGAGGAGCGATTGCGGGGAATCCTGCGCGAGCAACCGGAGTTGCCGGAGGGTGGCGCCACCGTCGCCCTGCTCGGCCCGGTGCGCGGCGCGCCGGCGGAGACCCCGGCGCCGGCGCCGGGCGCCGCCGGCCCTGCCGCCGAGGCCGCCGCCGCGACCGACCTCGCCGACCTCGCCGACCTCGCCCTTGCCTACGTCCTCTATACCTCGGGCTCGACCGGCGAGCCGAAGGCCGTGATGGTGCCTCACCGCGGTGCCTGCGCGACCCTGCGCTGGCGGCTGCAGGAGTTCGCTCCCGGACCGCGCGACCGCGTGCTGCAGAACATCCCGTTCACCTTCGACCCCTCGGTCTGGCAGATCTTCGGCGCGCTGCTCGCGGGGGCGCGGCTGGTGCTGGTGCCGCCGGACCGCCAGCAGGACGCCGGCTATCTCGCCCGGGCTCTCCGTGACCGCGGCATCACCATCGCCGACTTCCCGCCGTCGCTGCTGCAGGTGCTCTGCGAGCGGGGCGCGCTGGCCGAGGCGGCGGCGCTGCGCTGTCTCTTCGTCGGCGGCGAGGCCTTCCCGCCGGAGCTCAAGGACCGCGCCGTCGCCGCCCTCGCCGGCCACCTCTACAACATCTACGGGCCCACCGAGGCGTGCATCGACATCGCGTGCTGGGACTGCCGGCGCGAGCTCGGCGGCAGCCGCGTGCCGGTCGGCAGGCCGATCGCCGGCAAGCGCGTCCTGCTCCTCGACGCCGCGCTCGAGCCGGTGCCGATCGGTCTGCCGGGGGAGCTGTGCGCGGGCGGCGACGGCCTCGCCCGCGGCTATCTCGGGCGTCCCGACCTGACGGCCGAGGCTTTCATCCCCGATCCCTTCGCCGCGACGCCCGGCCAGCGCCTCTACCGCACGGGCGACCGCGCCCGCTTCCGGCCGGACGGCGTCCTCGAGCTGCTGGGGCGCACCGACCGCCAGGTGAAGATCCGCGGGCTGCGCGTCGAGCTGGGCGAGATCGAGGCGCAGCTGGGACGCCATCCACAGGTGGCCGAGGCCGTCGCGGTGGTGCGCGAGGACAGCCCCGGAGACCCGCGCCTGGTGGCCTACTTCGTGGCCCGCACGGACCGGATCGCCGGCCGGGACGCGGCAGGCCAGGAGCCCGCCGACGCCGCGGCCCTGGCCGCCTTCCTGCGCGGGACGTTGCCGTCCTACATGGTGCCCGGCGCCTTCGTGCCCCTGGCGGCGCTGCCGGTGAACGCCAACGGCAAGGTCGACCGCGCGGCGCTGCCGGCGCCGCCGCCCGCCGGCCGGGACGCCGTCCACTCGGCGCCGCAGACCGAGCTCGAGCGCACCATCGCCCGGACCTGGCAGGAGGCGCTGCGGATCGAGCAGGTGAGCGTCGACGACAACTTCTTCGACCTGGGCGGCCATTCGCTGCTGATGATGAAGGTGCACGGCCTCCTCTGCGAGGCGGTCGGGCGGGAGATCCCGATCGTCGACCTCTTCACCTATCCGTCCGTCCGGTCGCTGGCGCACCGCCTGGCCGGCCCGGAGGCGGCACCGGGATTCGCGGACGAGCAGCGGCGGGCGCAGCTCGCGATCGCGGCGCGCCGGCGCCGCCAGGCCCGGCAGCAGGCGCCGCCCGAGACGGAGGCGAGCCGATGACGGCGGAGATCCTCGACGCCGTCGCGGTGGTCGGCATGGCCGGTCGCTTTCCGAAGTCTCCCGGTCTCGAGGAGCTCTGGGCCAATCTGCGCGGCGGCGTCGAGTGCGTGTCCTTCTTCACCGACGAGGAGCTGGCGGGCGCCGGGGTCAGCCCGGCCGACCTGCAGCGGCCCGACTTCGTCAAGGCCTACGGCGCGCTGCCGGGGATCGAGGACTTCGACGCCGCCTTCTTCAGCATGACGCCGCGCGAGGCCGAGCTGCTCGACCCGCAGAAGCGCCTGCTGCTCGAGTGCGCCTGGGAAGCCCTGGAGCACGCCGGCCACGATCCCGCCCGGCCGCCGGGACCGGTCGGCGTCTTCGCCGGGGTGAGCAGCCCGACCTACCTGTTCCACAACCTGCTCGCCAACCCCGGCGTCCTCGCCGCCGCCGGGCTCGACCAGGTCGCCCTGGCCAGCGAGAAGGACTTCCTGGTGACGCTGATCTCCTACAAGCTGAACCTGCAGGGGCCGAGCGTCGACGTCCAGACTGCCTGCTCCACCTCTCTTGCCGCCATCCACCTCGCCTGCCAGAGCCTGCTCGCCTACCAGTGCGACATGGCGCTGGCCGGCGGCGTCTCGGTGAGGGTGCCGCAGGTCCAGGGCACCTTCTACCAGGCAGGGGGGATCGCCTCGCCCGACGGCCGCTGCCGGGCTTTCGACGAGCGCGCGCAGGGGACGGTCGGCGGCAGCGGCGCCGGCGTCGTGGTGCTGCGGCGGCTCGAGGACGCGCTGGCCGGCGGCGACCGGATCTGGGCGGTGATCCTCGGCTCGGCGATGAACAACGACGGCTCGGCCAAGGTCGGCTTCACGGCGCCGAGCGTCGAGGGACAGTCGAAGGTCATCGCCCAGGCCCTGGCCCTGGCCGGCATCGCCCCGGAGAGCGTCGGCTATGTCGAGGCCCATGGCACCGGCACTCCGCTCGGCGACCCGATCGAGATGGCGGCGCTGCGCCGGGTCTTCCGCCGGCGCGCCGCACCGCTCGCGCCCTGCGCCCTGGGGTCGATCAAGACCAACATCGGCCATCTCGACGCGGCGGCCGGGGTCGCCGGCTTCATCAAGGCGGTGCTGGCGCTGGCGCATCGGCAGATCCCGCCCAGCCTGCACTTCGCCGAGCCGAGCTCGCGCATCGACTGGAGCGGCAGCCCCTTCTACGTCAACACCGCGCTGGCCGAATGGCGCTCCTCCGGGCCGCGCCGGGCGGGCGTGAGCTCGTTCGGCATCGGCGGCACCAACGTCCACGTGGTGCTCGAGGAGGCGCCGGCCGTGCCGCCGCCGGCGCCGCGGCCGCCGAGCTGGCAGCTGCTGCCGCTGTCGGCCCGCACCAGCGCCGCCCTCGAGCGCGCGACCGATCGCCTGGCGGGCCATCTGCGGACCCATCCGGAGCAGACGCTTGCCGACGTCGCCCACACGCTGCAGGCGGGGCGGCATGCCTTCGCCTGCCGCCGCGCCCTCCTCGGCCGGACCGCCGAGGAGGCTGCCGCCGCGCTCGCGGCGCGCGATCCGCAGCGGGTCTGGGACGGCACGGCCGCCCAGCCGGCAGGCGGCGGCACGGCGCCGGCCGCGCCAGGCACCGGCGAGCGTCCCGTGACCTTCCTGCTCGCCGGCCTCGGCGACCACTACCCCGGCATGGCGCGCGGGCTCCATGCCGTGCTGCCGGCGTTCCGCGAGGAGCTCGACCGCTGCCTGGCGGCGGCGCAGAGCGTGCTGGGGCTGGACCTCGGCAGCGTCCTGCTGGCGCCGGCGGCGGCAGCCGCACCGGCCGGCCCCGGCCCGGCCGGCGGCGGCGCCACGGCCGTGGGCGGCGGCCCGAGCCTGCGGCACATGCTCGGCCGCGGCGAGCCGGCCCCCGCCGGCGAGGACCCCCTGGATCGGACGTCCCTCGCCCAGCCGGCGATGTTCGTGGTCGAGATCGCCTTGGCCCGCCTGCTCATGCGCTGCGGCCTGCGGCCGGCGGCGATGCTCGGCTACAGCCTCGGCGAGTACGCGGCCGCCTGCCTGGCGGGAGTCTTCTCGCTGGAAGATGCCCTGCTGGTCGTCGCCGAGCGGGCGCGCGCCATCGAGGAGCTGCCGGCCGGCGCCTTGCTGGCCGTGCCGCTCGGCGAAGCGGAGATCGCCCCGCTGCTGACCGGCGCCCTCGGACTGTCGGCGCTCAACGGGCCCGGCCTCTCGGTGATCGCCGGCCCGCGCGGCGAGATCGCCGGGCTCGCCGAGCTGCTGACCGCGCGGGGAGTGGTCTTCCAGCGGCCGCGGGCGGCGCACGCCTTCCATGGCGCGATGATGGAGCCGGTGCGCGGCCGGCTGCAGCGGCTGATCGCCGGCGTGCGGCGGCAGGCCCCGGCCGTGCCGTTCCTCTCCAACGTCACCGGCACCTGGATCCGCGCCGAGGAGGCGGTCGACCCCGCCTACTGGGCGCGCCACCTCTGCCAGACCGTCCGCTTCGGCGATGCGGTCGGCGAGCTGCTGCGCGAGCCGGCGCGGGTGTTCGTCGAGATCGGCCCCGGGGCGAGCCTGTCCTCGCTGGTGCTGCAGCACCCCGCGGGCGGCGGCGGGCGCGTCGCCGTCCCCACCTTGCGGCCGGCCTGGGACGCGCAGGACGACGACGCGTTCCTGCTCGCCGGGCTGGGCCGGCTCTGGCTGGCCGGCGTCGCGATCGACGCGTTCCCGGCGGCCGATGGCCCGCCGCCGCGCCGCGTCGCGCTGCCGTCCTACCCCTTCGAGCGGCGGCGATGCTGGATCGACCCGGACCCGGCGGCGGCCGCGGCCGGCAGCGGCACCGCCGCCGGCGCCGCCGGATGGCCGGGCAAGAACCCCGATCTCGCGTCCTGGTTCTACGCCCCGGTCTGGCGGGAGTCGCTGCTGCCGCCTCCTCCCGATCCGGTGGACGCGGTCGACGGGGTCGATCCGGCCGATCCCGTCGATCCGATCGGTCCGGTCGGTCCGGTCGGTCCGGTCGGTCCGAGCGGCGGCGAGCGACCCGGTCCGCGCGCCCGGGACTGGCTGCTCTTCGTCGACCGCCGGCACCTGGGCCGCGAGCTGGGCAAGGTCCTGGCCGGTCACGGGCGGGTGACGACCGTCGAGATCGGCGCGGCCTTCGCGCGCACCGGCGACGCCGCCTACGCGCTCGCGCCGCGGCGCGCCGGGGACTACGCCGCGCTGCTCGACGACCTCGCCGCCCGCGGCCGGCTGCCCGGCCGCATCGTCCACCTCTGGTGCGTCACCGAGGAGGAGGAGCCGGACGGCCCGCTGGCGGCGGCCGAAGCCTGCCAGGAGCTGGGGTTCCTCAGCCTGTTCGCCCTCGCCCAGGCCCTCGCGGCGCGCGCCTTCCCCGCCGGCCTGGAGATCACGGCGGTCGCCAACGGGCTCCACGACGTCAGCGGCACGGAGTGGCTGAGCCCCGCCAAGGCGACGCTGCTCGGTCCCTGCCGCGCGATCCCGCGCGAGCTGGCCGGCGTGTCCTGCCGCTGCCTCGACGTGGTCCTGCCCCGCGGCGCCGGGCCGGCGGCGGTGGCGCGGCTGGCCGCCGAGCTGGCGGTCGAGCTCGCCGCTCCGGCCACCGCCGCCGAGCCGGTCGTGGCCTGCCGCGGCCGCCGGCGCTGGGTGACGGACTTCCAGCCCCTTCGCCTCGCCGGCGGCACCGCGAGGGGCGTGGCCCTGCGGCCGGGAGGCGCCTACCTGGTCACCGGCGGCACCGGCGGCATCGGTCTCGCCCTCGCCGAGATGCTGGCGCGCGCGGCGGGCGCCCGCCTGGCGCTGCTGGGACGCTCGGGCCTGCCGCCGCGCGAGGAGTGGGACCGCCGGCTGGCGGCCGAGCCCGAGGACCGCGTGGCCCGGCGGATCCGCAAGGTCCGGGCCATCGAGCGGGCGGGCGGCGAGGTCCTGGTGCTGGCCGCGGACGTCTCCGACCCGGGCGCGATGCGCGAGGCCTTGCGCCGGGTGCGCGAGCGATTCGGTCCCCTCCATGGCGTCATCCATTCCGCCGGCACCGCCACCGGCGGCCTGATCGCCCTCCGCGGCGAGCAGGAGGTCCGCGCCACCCTCGCGCCGAAGGTCGCGGGCACCATCCTCCTCGCCGAGCTACTGCGCGACGAGCCGCTCGACTTCATGCTCCTGTGCTCCTCGCTGGCCTCGATCCTCGGCGGCCTCGGGCAGGCCGACTACTGCGCGGCCAACGCCTTCCTCGACGCCTTCGCCGTGTCTCGCGCCGCCCGGGGCGGTCCGCCCGTCGTCGCCGTCGCCTGGGACACCTGGCGGGACGTCGGCATGGCGGTCGAGCTCGAGGCGCCCGCGGCAGTCCGCGGCCAGCGCGAGCACCACCTGCGGACCGCCATCACCGAGGCCGAGGGGGTCGAGGCCTGCCGCCGCATCCTCGCTCACCCGTTGCCGCGGCTGGCGGTCTCGACCCGGCACCTGCCGTCGCTCATCGCGTGGGCCGAGCGGCCGGCCGCCGCCGAGGAGGAGCTTGCGGCGGCGCCGGCGGCGGCCACCGGCCGCGAGGGCCTCAGGCAGACCTATGCCCCGCCGCGCAACGACGTCGAAGAGCAGCTCGCCGCCATCTGGCAGGAGGTGCTGGGCGTCGGGCCGGTGGGGATCCACGACCCCTTCCCCGATCTCGGCGGCCACTCGCTGCTGGCCATGCGGGTCACGGCCAAGGTGCAGGACCGCTTCGGAGTCCACCTCGCGCTGCGCGCCGTGCTCGAGCATCCGACCGTCGCACGGCTCGCGGTCGCCCTGGTCGAGGAGCTGAACCGCGAGGTCGGCGGCGCGGAGGAGGCGGCCCTGATCGAGAGTCTCGCCGGCCTCTCCGACGAGGACGCCGAGGCGCTGCTGGCGTAGGATCTGCCAAGCGGCGTTTTCTGAATCCAAGGAGGAGCGAGATGAAGAACTTCCTGGCCGGCGTTCTCTGCGCGATCCTGCTGGCCGCCGTAGCGCTGGCCATCTACCTCGGCGCGGGCTTCATGGACGTGGCCTCCGAGGGCCAGCCGCCGGCCTGGGAGAGCAGCCTGATGACCGCGGCCACCCATGCCTCGGTCCGGCGGCGGGCCGGCACGGCGGCAAATCCTCTCCCCGGCACCGACGCCACCCTCATCGCCGGCGGCAAGCGCTTCCTGGGCGATTGCGGGGGTTGCCACGGCGCTCCCGGCAAGCCGAGCGACTTCGGCGCCACCTTCTACCCGCCGGCACCGCAGTTCGCGCAGATCGGCACGGCCTACACGGAGACCCAGCTCTTCTGGGTCGCGAAGCATGGCATCCGCTTCAGCGGCATGACCCCGGAAGGCCCGTACTACAAGGACCCCGCGCTGTGGAGCATCGCCGCCTTCGTCGCCCGGATCAGGAACCTGCCGCCCACGGTCGCCGAGGCCCTGAAGCCGCCGGCGCCGAAGTAGCCCGCCTGGTGTCCCGCACGACGAGTTCGCAAGGGAGAGCCCGATGAAGAGCTTCGTCCTCGGTTTCGTCGCCGCGATCGTGCTGCCCCTGGCCGTCGTGGTGGGAGCCCTGCGCCTGGGCGCCTTCGAGGTGCGCGCCGACGTGCATGCTCCGGCCTGGCAGAAGAGCCTGTTCGACTTCGCCGTGCGTGCGGCGGTCAGGCGGCTCGCCCCCCGGGTGCAGAGCCCGGTGCCGCACACCGACGCCGAGCTGATCGCCGGCGGCCACCTCTACCTGAACGCCTGCGCCGGCTGCCACGGCAATCCCGGCGGCCGGCCCCAGAACCTCACCGAGTACTTGCCGAGCCCCGAGTTCGCGCAGGTCGGCACGGCCTACTCGGAGCCCGAGCTGTTCTGGATCATCGAGCACGGCATCCGCAGGACGGGCATGTCCGCCTATGCCACCTCCTTCAAGGAGCGCGAGGTCTGGAGCCTGGCGGAGTTCGTGAAGCGCATGCACGACCTGCCGCCGCCGGTGCTGGACGCTCTCCGGCCGAAGAAGCACTGAGCGATCGCATGAGCGGCGCGCCGCCGGGCATCGCCCAGCTTTCCCCGCGCCAGCAGGAGCTGCTGCTCCGCCGGTTGATCGCCAAGCGGCAAGCGGCCGGCCACCAGGACCAGGCGATCCGTCCAAGCTCCGCCGCGGCCGGCCGCTCGCCGCTCTCCTTCGCCCAGCAGCGTCTCTGGCTGCTCGACCGCCTGCAACCGGGCAGCAGCGCCTACAACATCTACGAGGGCCTGCGCCTGGACGGCCCGCTCGACGCCGGCGCCCTGGCCGCGGCGCTGGGCGAGGTCGTGCGCCGCCACGTGGTGCTGCGGGCCGTGTTCGAGCAGGAGGACGCCGGCCCCGTCCAAGTCATCGCGCCCCACCGCGGGCTCGCCCTGCCCATCGTCGACCTGTCGCGGCTGCCGCCGGCCGTCATGGCGGCGGAGTGCGGCGGCCTGGCGGCGGCCCAGGCCGGGCAGCCCTTCGACCTCGCCCGCGGTCCGCTCCACCGCTTCCGGCTGCTGCGCCTGGGCGCCGGCCACCATGCCCTGCTGATCACGCTGCACCACATCGTCGCGGACGCGGCGTCGATGGAGATCTTCTTCGGCGAGCTGGTGGCGCTCTACGGCAGCTTCGCCGCCGGCCGGCCGAGCCCGCTGGCCGAGCTGTCCATCCAGTATCCGGACTACGCCGCCTGGCAGCGCGAGTGGCTCGCCGGCGAGCGGCTGGAGCGCCAGCTCGCCTACTGGCGCCAGCGCCTCGCGGCGGCCCCGGAGGCGCTCCCCCTGCCGGCCGACCGGCCGCGCCCCGCCAGCCCGAGCCATGCCGGCGCGCGCCTGCCGTTCGCCCTGCCGCCGCCGCTCGTCGGGCGCCTGCGCGAGCTGGCGCACGGCGAAGGGGCAACCCTGTTCATGGCGCTGCTTGCCGCGTTCGCCCTGCTGCTCCACCGCACGACCGGCGAGGAGGACCTGCTGGTCGGCTCGCCGATCGCCAACCGCGAGCGGCCCGAGGTGGAGCCGCTCATCGGCTTCTTCGTCAACACCCTGGTCCTGCGGTGCGACCTCTCCGGCGCCCCCGGCTTCCGGCTGCTGCTCGCCCGCGTGCGGGAGACGGCCCTCGGCGCCTTCGCGCACGCCGACCTGTCGTTCGAGCGCGTCGTCGAGGAGGTGAGGCCCGGGCGCGATGCCGGCCGCACGCCCCTGCTGCAGGTCCTCTTCGCGCTGCTGACGGTGGCGCCGCGCTCCGCGCCGACGCAGCTGGCCTCCGGCCTCACCCTGGGACAGGTCAGGATCCCGGGCTGGTCGGCCAAGTTCGATCTCAACCTCACCGCCGAGCTCGCCGCCGACCGGCTGCGCGGCGCCTTCGAGTACAGCACCGACCTGTTCGACGCCGCCACCGTGGCGCGGCTCGCCGGCCACCTCGAGCGCCTGGCCGCCGCCGCCGCCGCCCATCCCGAGGCGCCGGTCGCCGAGCTCCCCTGGCTGGACGCGGCCGAACGTCACCAGCTGGTGCGCGAGTGGAACGACCGCGCCGGCCGCGACGACCCGCCCGCCGGCGGCGCCGCGGCAGAGACCCTCGCCGCCGCCTTCGCGGCACAGGCGCGACGCACTCCCGGCGCCGTCGCCGCGGCCTGCGAGGGCGCCTGCCTCACCTTCGGCGAGCTCGACGCACGCGCCAACCGGCTGGCCCGGATGCTGCGCCGGCTGGGAGTGGGCCCGGAGGCCCGCGTCGGGCTCCACCTGGAGCGCGGCCTCGACATGGTGGTGGCGGTGCTCGCCGTGCTCAAGGCCGGCGGCGCCTACCTGCCGCTCGACGCCCGCCTCCCCGCCGAGCGGCTCGCGGCCCTGGTGGAGGACGCCCGCCCGCCGGTGGTGATCTCCCGGTCCGGCCTGCACCCGGAGGCGTCGCGGCTCGACGTCCGCCTGCTCTGCCTCGACGACGACGGCCTCCGCGCCGCGCTCGCCGCGGAGAGCCCCGAGGAGCCGCCGGCCACCGCCTTCCCGGAGAGCCTGGCGTACGTGCTCTACACCTCGGGCTCGACCGGCAAGCCGAAAGGCGTCCAGGTCGAGCATCGCCAGGTGCTCGCCTATGTCCGCGCCGTCGCCGCCCGGCTGGGGCTCGCCGCCGGCGACTCCTACGCCATGGTCCAGCCGCTCGCCGTCGACTCGAGCGTGACCGTGCTCTACCCGCCGCTGCTGTACGGCGGCTGCCTGCACCTGGTGGCGGAGGACCGGGCGGTGGATGCCGCCGCCCTCGGCGACTACTTCGCCGAGCATGCGATCGACGTGCTGAAGATCGCGCCCTCCCACCTCTCGGCGCTGCTCGCCGCGGCGCAGGAGCGGGTGCTGCCGCGCCGCCTGCTGGTGATCGGCGGCGAGGCCTGGCGCCCGGACCTGGCCGAGCGCCTGCGGCGGCTGGCGCCCGGCTGCACCGTCTTCAACCACTACGGGCCCACCGAGACGACCGTCGGAGTCCTCGCCTTCCGCCCGCCGGCGCAGGCGCGGCACGCGACCGTCACCACGCCGCTGGGACGGCCGCTCGCCACCGCCCGCTGCCACGTGCTGGACCACCACGGCGGGCCGCTGCCGGCCGGAGTGGCCGGGGAGCTCCACGTGGGCGGCGCCTGCGTGGCGCGCGGCTATCTCGGCCTCCCGGAGCTGACCGCGGAGCGGTTCGTGCCCGATCCCTTCGCACCGCAGCCGGGAGAGCGCCTCTACCGCACCGGCGACCTGGTCCGCCGCCTCGCGGACGGCTCGGTCGAGTTCCTCGGCAGGCTCGATCACCAGGTGAAGATCCGCGGCTTCCGCATCGAGCCGGGCGAGATCGAGCACTGGCTCGCGCGCCACCCCGGCGTCGCCGAGACGGTGGTCCTGGCGCGCCGCGACGACGCCGGAGAGACGCTGCTGGCGGCGTACGTCGTGGCGGCCCCGGGAGCGCCGGCGCCCACGGCCGGCGAGCTGCGCGCCCACCTGGCGGCAAGGCTGCCGGAGGCGATGGTGCCGTCGGCCTACGTCTTCCTGCCGGCGCTGCCCCGCACCGCGCACGGCAAGTTGAACCGCTCAGCACTGCCCGCGCCCGAGCGCACCGGCGAACTGCCGCGCCAGGCGGCGGCGCTCCCCCGCGACCCGCTCGAGCTGGCGCTGGCGCAGATCTGGGAGGAGCTGCTCGGCGTCCACCCCATCTCGGTGCACGACGACTTCTTCGCCCTCGGCGGGCATTCGCTCCTGGCCGTGCGCCTGATGAGCCGCATCGAGCGTCGCTTCGGCCGCGGCCTGCCGCTGTCGCAGCTGTCCCAGGGCGCCACCGTGGCAGCCTTCGCCAGGGCGCTGCGCGCGCTCGGCGGCGCCGAGGCTGCCCGTGCGCCGCTGGTCGAGATCCAGCCCGGCGACGGCGCGCGGCGGCCCCTCTTCCTGGTCCACCCGGCGGGCGGCAACGTGCTCTGCTACCTGTCCCTGGCGCGCGGCCTGGGCCGCGAGCAGCCGGTCTACGGTCTTCAGGACCCGGCGCTGTACCAGGCAGGGGAGCCCGGCTTCGACGTTCCGGAGATGGCGGCCTCCTACCTCGAGGCCCTGAGAGCGGCACAGCCCCGGGGACCCTACCTGCTCGGCGGCTGGTCGCTGGGCGGAGTCATCGCCCACGAGATGGCGCACCAGCTCGAGCAGGACGGCGACGACGTCGACCTGCTGCTGCTCCTCGACACCCGCTGCCCGGCCGCGGGCAGCCGCGAGACGCAGCGCGAGGCGCAGGACGAAGCCCAGATCCTCCTCTGGTTCGCCGCGCAGCTGGGCGTGGAGATCACAGCCGGCGACCTGGCGGCAGAGCCCGCCGAGCGGCGCTTCGACCTCGTCCTCGCGCGGGCCCAGGAAGGCGGCAAGCTGCCAGCCGACCTGGAGCCCCACCAGGCGCGCCGCATCTTCGACGTCTACGCCGCCGAGATGTCCGCGGTCGCGAGCCACCGGCCGCGCCCCTGCCGCGCCCCCACCCTGCTGCTTCGCGCCGCCGCGGGCGCGGAGGAGGAACGCGCGAGAGGGGAGGACGAGCGGCTGGGCTGGGCCGGGTTGACCGGCGAGGAGCTCGCGACCGCCATCGTGCCCGGCAGCCACCACACCCTGCTCGAAGATCCCGCCGTCAGCGCCCTCGCGCAGCAGATCCGGACACGCCTCGCGGCAATCCCGGCCACCGAGTGGTCGGGCGATGACGCCGAATAAACTCTTCTCAGGCGAGCCTTCGCGAATGAGGGTAGTGCCGGCCGACACCTTGCGAGCCATCAGCTCACGAGGCGCTCCCGCAGATGTGCAGCGACGAGGTGGACTTGCGGCTCCACCAGCAAGGAGTAGTGATCGCCGGAGATCTCCAGCACCTCGATGGGACCCTTGGCGAGGGCGCTCCAACCCAGGTCCGGCGCGGCGGCAGGGGTGGCACTGGCCGCGGACGCGGGAACCGTGTCGGCAGCGGTGGAGCCGGCGGCCTTGAAGAGGGTCAGCGGGACGGCGCAGGCAACTCTCGCCTACCGCGCGGAGTTACCGCCTGGCCGCGGCGGCGATCACGTCGCTCGCCTTCTCGCTGATCATGTAGGTGGGAGTGACGATGAAGAACCCGGGAATGCGCGGGAAGACCGAGGCGTCCACCACTCGCAGGCAGCTGGTTCCGTACACCCGGAAAGCACTGTCCACGACCGCCATGCGGTCGCCCGGCGGGCCGATCTTGTTGCTGCACGAGGCGTGGTGGCCCCAGGCGTTGTCCTTGACGAACTGCCGCAGCTGGTCGCGATTGCAAACCTCTCCGCCCGGCAGCTCCTCGGCTTCGATCAGCGAGCGCGCGCCGCGGGTCAGGAGGCGCGCCAGCTCGATCGCATGGACCACCGATTCGAGGTCATCCCCGCTACCGTCGTTGCCCTCGTCGAAATAGTGGAAATCGATCTGCGGCACGTCGCGCGGGTCCGGCGAGCGCAGCGTCACCTGCCCGGCCGTGTTGTTGGTGTGCGCCTTGAGGATGGCCCAGGTGAAATAGTCCTTGTGCGTCCGGAAGAGCTCCGCTCGCCCTGCGCCCGGCGCCGCAACCCGCCCCGTAGCGCGCCGCGTCTCGACTTCGCTCTACCCCGGAGAAACCGAAGCCCGGCCGGCGGCCACCCTCCGAATTCCATCCTCGAACTCCGCCTGAGCTTTGCGGCTTCAACACGATGACCCGATGGCCCTTTGAAGACCTGGCTGCGCTCTACAAGGAAACCTTGGCCGACGACGACCGCTGCGGCGCGCCAGTCCGCAGCTGTCCCAGCACGGCGAGCGGCCGACACCTTCAGCTTGTAGAAGCGCAATTACCCCCTCTGCGGGGGAGGAGGTCGTGATGAAGAAGGAGAAGATCGTCCGCGCCTTGCGGGACCCGGAGTATCGTGACCGCTTGACGGCCGAGGAGCTGGCGGCGCTTCCAGATCATGCCGCGGCACCGATTGAGCTGCACGACGAGCAGCTCACGCCAGCCCGCGGCCCGGCACTGATGGGGGCGAATGTCGCCGGCACGGTCAACACGACCAACACACCCGGAACCTACGCGAGCTGCTGCTACTGCTGCGCGGTGGCCGACTGACGGCGTAGGCTGGGGCGCGTGGGAGCCGCCGCCGCGGTGAGCAGGGTTGGATGACGCGAGCTGGGCTCACCTGAGGGCCTCCGGTCGCATGCCGGCCCGCAAGGACGCACGGAGGCCACGGCACAGGCCGAGGGGAGACCGCAGCGGGCAGGCAGGCGGGCGCGCCTGGTATCGCGCGCTCGCGCTTTGCGAGCGGCTCCCCGCTCCCCCACCCCCGCCCGAGCATCCGGAGCTCGCCCGGCGCCGGCTTGCGCGCTGGCGGGCCCAGCCTCCTTTCTCGGCCGCGCCGGAGCTGCTGGCGCGCCGGCTGGCGGCCGACGGCCTGACCGAGAGCGATGCGCTCTGCCTGCTCGGCGAGAGCGATGCCGCGCTCTGCCGGCGCCTCACCGTCCCCAACTGGATGGTCCGGCTCGAGGAGGTCTTCAACCACTACGCCTCCGGGTCGGGCGCAGCGCTGCCGCTGCCGCCTCTCGCAGCGGTCGCAAACCCGACCGGGGTGGGTTTCCTCGGCCTGGTCCTGCCCCTCCTGCGCGCTGGCTATGATCGGCTCATAGGCGGTCTTCAGGAGCTGAACTGTTTCGAGCCGGGCGCCTCCGCAACCGGCAGGTCCGGCCCCGCGCTCGATCCCGCGCTCGTCGGACCGCAGCTCTTCGGCGCGCTGCTCAAGCGGCTGCTCGCGCTGCTGCCCCGCACCCTCGTGCTCGAGCTCCAGGCCGCCCGTCTCGAAGGGAGGCTTGCGGGCGCGACGCCCGAGGAGCGTTTCGCGAGCTTCGCCCGCCGCCTGCGGAAGCCGCGCACGGCGCTCGCGATCCTGCGGCGCTATCCGGTTCTCGCTCGGCTCGTGCTCTCGACCATCGAGGATTGGCGGCTGGCGAGCCTCGAGCTCTGCCGGCGGCTGCGCGCGGACTGGCCGACGATCGTCGCAACCTTCGCCGGTGACACCGACCCGGGGCCGCTCGTTGCGCTTCGTCCAGGCGCCGGCGATTTCCATCGTCACGGCCGCTCGGTGGCGCTGCTGGACTTCGCTTCCGGCTTGCAACTGGTATACAAGCCACGCTCGCTCGGGGCCGAGCTGGCCTTCCAGCGCCTGCTCGCCTGGGCGAACGCGCGCGGCTTCCAACCGGCGCTGCCGGTCCTCGGCTTGCTCGACCGCGGCGAGTACGGATGGGCCGAGTTCGTCACCGCCCGTTCCTGCTCGACCCGCCGCGAGGTCGAGCGCTTCTACGAGCGCCAGGGGGGATACCTCGCCCTCTTCTATCTCCTCGATGCGAGCGACCAGCATCACGAGAACATCATCGCCGCCGGCGAGAACCCCTATGCCGTGGACCTGGAAACCCTCTTCCACCCACGGGTGGACGGGCCGCGCGTCGAGAACCCGGAAGATCTCCCGGGAACCGCGCTCTTCCACTCCGTGTTGCGCGTCGGCTTCTTGCCGAAATGGATGGCGAGCCCGGAGGGCGCGCGGCTCGAGATGAGCGGCCTGGGCTCGATCGCCGGTCAGGAGAGCCTTTATCGCCAGCTCCAGCTCGACCGCGCCGGGACCGACGAGATGCGCTTCGGCCGGCGCACGCTGACCATGCCGGGGGCGCGGAACCGGCCTCTCCTCGACGGCCGCGAGGCCGAGGTGACCGACTACGGCGCCGAGCTCAAGTCGGGCTTCGCGCGCATGGTGCGCCTGCTGCTCGCGCACCGCGAAGAGCTGCTCGGACAAGACGGCCCGCTCGCTGCTTTCGACGCGGTCGAGACGCGGGTCGTCTTCCGCCCCACCTCGACCTATGGCGAGCTCGAGGGCGAGAGCGTCCATCCCGATGTCTTGGGCAACGCGCTGCTGCGCGACCAGCTCTTCGACCGGCTGTGGGTGGCGGTCGAGCTGCGGCCCTTCTTGGGCCAGCTCATCGCCGCCGAGCGCGCCGAGCTGGCACGTGGCGATATCCCGCTCTTCACCGTCCGGCCCGCGTCGCCTGACCTCTGGACCGCGGCCGGGCGGCTGCGCGACTTCTTCAGCGAAACCGGCGCCGAGCGGGTGCGCCGGAACGTCGAGCGGCTGAGCGAGGCGGACCTCGCCTTGCAGCTCTGGACGCTCACCGGCTGCCTGACCGCGCTCGATCTGTCGCGGCGTCTGGCAATGCCTCAGCCCCACAAGCTCCAGCCGGCGCCGGCCCGCCCTTCGCGCGGCGAGCTGCTCGGCGGCGCCCGCGCCCTGGCCGAGCGGCTCGAGACGATCGCCTTTCGCGGCCCGCGGGACGCCTGGTGGATGACTCTCGCGGCGCTGCCCGGCCAGCGGTGGGCCTTCGCGACGGCGCAGGCGGATCTCTACGAGGGAGTGCCGGGCATCGTCCTCTTCCTTGCCTATCTCGCGCAGACGACCGGCGAGGAGCGCTGGGCAGAGCTGGCCCGCCGCGGTCTCGAGACCACGACCGCTCTGCTGGAGCGCGCCACCCCCTGCAAGGAGCTGGCGGGAGCGTGGAACGGCCTCGGGGGGCTCGTCTACACCTTCGCCCATCTCGGGGTCCTCTGGCGGCGCGACGATCTGCTCGCCCGGGCCGAATCCTGGCTGCCGGACCTCGCCCGGCTGGTCGAGGCCGACGAGCACCACGATCTGATGAACGGCACGGCCGGTGCGGCGGCGGCCCTGCTCGTGCTCGCCGGGCTGCGCCCGGCCTCGGGCGCCCTCGACCTTGCGCACCGCTGCGGCAAGCGCCTGGCGGCGAGCGCGGTCGAGATGGAGTGCGGCGTCGCCTGGCCGCCCGGCATCGAAGGCGAGCGGCCACTCGCCGGCTTCTCGCACGGCAGCGCGGGGATCGCCTGGGCGCTGCTGCGTCTCGCCGCAGCGGCCGACGACCGGCGGCTGCGCGAGCTGGGCCTCGCCGCGATCGATTACGAGCGCGGCCTCTTCGACCCGGTTGCGAGGAACTGGCGCGACTTCCGCCGCTTCGGCACGACGGTCGCGGGAGCCCACGCGCTCGACCCCTTGATGGCCGCCTGGTGCAACGGCGCCGCCGGCATCGGCCTCGCTCGCCTGGGCACTCTGCCGCTGCTCGACGACGCCGCGGTGCGCGGCGAGATCGCCGCCGCCCTCTCGACCACGCTGGCCCGCGGCTTCGGTAAGACCCACTGCCTCTGCCACGGTGACCTGGGCAATATCGAGCTGCTGCTCACGGCTGCCCGGCGGCTCGGCCGACCGGAACTCGAAGAGCGCGCCTACCGGCTCGCCGGCGGCGTGCTGGCCGACATCCGTAACGGCGGCTGGCGCCTCGGGATGCCGCGCGGCTCCGAGCCGCCCGGCCTGATGGTCGGGCTCGCCGGCGTGGGCTATGGGCTGCTGCGCCTTGCCGCCCCCGAGCAGGTGCCGGCGGTGCTGCTGCTCGAGGGTCCGCGCGTTCTGAGCTGAGCCATATCTACCCGCGGCTGGCAAACACTGGAAGCCCTGTTCGGCAAAGTGGTGATTGAATGCGAAGGCAGTCGTCACCCCGGCAGGCGTCCTATATTTAGTAGTTGAGGTCAAAAGCCTCAGGCCCCCCACCCGACCAGGCCCCGCGTCCCCCCGGCGTGCCTCTCGCTGTTCTGTGAGGGGGTCCAGCCATCGGTACCAGGCTATAGGACGAGAATCACCGGCGGCGAGGGCCGGTGGCGACCGACAACGCCCTGGGCAGCCCCCGAGATTCCTCACGGCGGCGCTGGCGGCACCTGCCGGCGCCGGAGCTGCAGGGGGTGCCACAGCCTCCCGCCTGCCGCACCCGCATGATCGACCTGAGCCAACGCATACCTCGACCGAGGACCCACGGTTTACAAGTCCGTTGGCGTCGACCTCTTGCCTCGTCACAGCGTCCGCAGGAAGGCGATCAGGTCCAATCGCTCCTGCGGGGTGACCTTGAGGGCCATCTCGTGGCCGCGGACGGCGCCCGAGGGTGCGGCGGGGTCCCGGAAGCCTCCCTGCGAGACGAAGGTGTCGCTCAGGCGGCGGGGGTCGAACCACTCCTCGAGGGTCGCGACCTGGCCGCTGTGTTGTAGGGGCCCGCGGTACCAGACGCCTTTGAGGGAGGGGACCTTGTAGAAGCCGGTGCCGCGGCGGGTGGCGAGGGCCAGGCCGGGGTCGGTGCCCAGCGAGCGGCTAATGACGTTGGCGCGGTCCGGGTGGTCGAGGGGCACGGTGAAGCCTTCGGCGGGCGTCAGCTTGTTGCTGGTGTAGAGGGGCGGCGTGTGACAGTTCCCGCAGCCCTCGCGCTCGAAGACGGCCTTGCCGCGCCTGGCCTGGGCGTCGAAGCGGTGCGGGTTCGCGGGCGGCTGCAGCGAGTAGAGGTAGAGGGCCAGGGCGTAGAGCTGGTCGTCGCCGTAGCGCTGCATCTGCTCCGGGGGGGGCAGGTGCTCGTTGAACTTGAAATCGCCGTGCGCCGCGAAGAGGAAGGCTCCCTGGTTGATCGCCGCGTAGCGCATCACGTCGCCGATCGAGCGGTGGCGGACGAGGCCGGTGCGGTCGAAGTACTGGCGGTCCGCGAGGCCGATGAGGTCCGGCACCTGCACCGGGTTCCAGACGCTGGTGGCGAAGCGGGCCTGCACTCCCGGCGGGATCGCCCGCCATTGGGCCTGCAGCTCGTCGAAGGAGAGCTTGGCGTAACGCGCGGCCGGGTCCTGCGCCCCCAGCCAGGGGGCGCCGAAGGCGTTACGCGCGAAGCCATGCAGGGCGTCGAGGAACTTCTGCGCGTCGGTCTGCTTCGCCGCATCGGCCTGCCGCCCGGCGGCTTCCAGGCGCTCCTTCGGATAGTTGCCCTGGGCGCCCCGCACCACCGTGCCGTCGGGGAGCACGCGGGTGTGGCACATGCTGCAGGAGAACTCGCCGACCAGGACCTGGCCCTTGTGAGTGACGAAGTAGCGGTTGAAGGGCATGATGCCGTCCTTCGCCACGGGGACGCCGCCCGCCGTGTACCACTGCGGGTCGTGGAGCTGGTCGACCACGTCCTGCTCTTCGTAGTAGAGCGGCGCGTCGAACACCAGCTCGCCGGCGCGGATCCAGTCCTCCCGCGTCTGGAGCTTCGCGGCGTCGAAGACCACCTCGGGCTCCTGCTGCTTGAGCCAGTCGACGTAGCCCGCCGGCTCCCTGGACGGGTGATAGATCGGGTAGCTCTTCCAGACCCGGCGCACCGGGATGCGGTAGTAGAAGTCGGCGTCGACGACGTAGTGGCCCGAGGCCCCGGGCTTCGCCAGCGGCACCTCCATCGAGCGCAGGGCCTCCTCGTCCCAGACCCTGGGGACGTTCGACAGAGCCGCGGGCGCCGCGGGTGCCGGGGAGGCCGCGGATGCCGGTGATGGCGCAGGCGCGGCGGGCGCGGCGGGCGCCGCGGGCCCCCCGGCGGCGCCGGCCGCGGCGCGCAGCAGGAAGGGGACGCCGAGCAGGGCTCCGAGCACGATCAGCAGGCGGATGAGCGGTCTCATGGATTTTCCTCGAAGGGCGGGGGCACGCGCGTCACTCGACGCGTAGCGCCGCCGTGGGTTGGATGCGCGACGCCCTGCGGGCCGCGGCATAGCTGGTCAGCATCGCGATCGCCAGCAGCAGCAGCGAGGCCCCGGCGAAGGCGGGAGGGTCGATCGCCGGGATGCCGTAGAGGTGGCTCTCGAGCAGCCGCGAGAGGACCGCCGCCGCGGCGAGGCCGCCGGCGATCCCCGCCAGCGCCAGCAGCGCGGCGCGCCGCACGATCCAGCCGACGACCACGCCGCGGTCGGCGCCGAGCGCGATGCGGATGCCGATCTCGCGCGTGCGCCGGGCCACCGAGTTGGCGACGATGCCATGGATGCCCACCGCCGCCAGCACCAGCGCCAGCAGCGAGAAGAGCGCCATCAGCCGCACCAGCAGGCGCGGCCGGGCGGTCTGGCCGGCGAGCCGCTGCGCGAGCGTCGCCGCGTCGAAGACCGCGAGGCCCGGGTCGACCGCCGCGATCACCCGGCGCACCGGCTCCGCCAGGGCCAGGGCGTCGGTCCCGGGGCCGGGGCGCACCAGGACGTTGACCTCGGACGAAGGCGGGAACTGCAGGGCGGTGAAGTAGACGTCCCGGGGCTCCTGCCGCCACTGGTTCTCGTCCGTCGCCAGTCCCTGGTGGCGCGCGTCGCCCACCACGCCGATGACCGCGAACCAGGGGAACCTGCCGTCGCGGCTGCCGATCTTCATCCGCTTGCCCAGGGCGCTCCGGCCCGGCCAGAGGCGCCGCGCCGTGGCGGCGCCGACCACCACGGACCAGGGCTGCGCCTGCTTGTCGTCGCGCTCCACGAAGCCGCGCCCCTGCAGCAGCGGCACGCCGAGCGTCGCGAAGTAGGCCGGGCTGACGTGGTGCATGAACAGGCTGAAGGCGGCGTCCTCCGCCGGATCGAGGCGGTCTGCCACCGTGAAGCCGGCCTCGTCCGAGCTCACCGTGGGCAGGCCGGGGCCCTCGAACGCCACCGCGCGCACGCCGGGCAGCGCGCCGACGCGCTCGTCGAGGCGGCGCAGCAGCTGCAGCACGGCGTTCTCGTCGGCGTAGGTCTTGCCGCCGATGTCGAGGCGTAGCGTCAGCACGTCGGTGCGATAGCCGAGGCGGGTGCCCTGCAGCTTCTCGAAGCCGCGCACGGTCAGGCCGGCGGCGACCAGCAGCGCCAGCGCCATGGCCACCTCGCCGGCGACGAGGACGCTCTGCAGGCGCTGGCGGGGAGAGCCCCGCGTCCCCTCCCTGAGCACGCCGGCCACGTCGGTGCGCCAGGCGGCCCAGAGCGGGGCCAGGCCGAAGCCGGCGCCGCACAGCAGGGAGACGCCGACGGTGAAGGCGGCGGCGCTCGCGTCGAGCCCGACGTGGACGTAGCTGCGCAGGCCGGCGGCCCGCACCAAGTCGAGCAGGTGCGTGGCCGCCAGGGCCAGCAGCAGGCCAAGGGCGCAGCCGAGCAACGACAGCAGCAGGCTCTCGGTCAGCAGCTGGCGCGCCAGCCGGCGCCGGGTGGCGCCGAGCGCCGTGCGCACCGAGATCTCCTGCCGCCGCTCCATCGCCTGGGTGAGCAGCAGGCTGGCGACGTTGGCGCACGCCATGAGCAGCACCAGCGCGGCGCCGGCCAGCAGCAGCAGCAGGGTCCGCCGCAGGTTGCCGGTCCACGCCTCCTGCAGCGGGGTCACGCGCGCGCCGACGCCCTGGTTGGAGCGCGGATACTCCTTCGCCAGCGCCGCCGCCACCGCGTCGAGCGCCGCCTGGGCGCCGGCCGCGGTCACTCCCGGTTGCAGGCGCCCGACGGCGGTGAGCCAGCGCAGGCCGCGGCCGTGGATGTAGATCGGACCGAGGACCTGAGACGCCATGTTCAACGGCAGCCAGAGCTGGGCGCTGTCGGTGGCGCCCCGGAAGCCGGGCGGCATCACGCCGACGACCTGGTAGCTGGCGCCGCCAAGCAGGATGGACCGCCCCACCGCCTGCCGGTCGCCGCCGAAGCGCTCGCGCCACAGGTCGTGGCCAAGGATCACGACGTAGCGCGGATCCTGGGCCGCGTCCTCCGCGGCGGTGAACGCTCTGCCCAGGATCGGCACGACTCCCAGGGCCTGGAAGTACCCGGCGGAGGCCAGTTCGCCGTCGAGGTGCTCCGCCCGGCCCCCGGCCTCGAGGGTGAACGAGGTCGGATCGCTGTAGGCGCCGAGCAGGACCGCGCCGCGGGCGCGCTCGGACCAGTCGCCGAAGTCGAGGTAGGAGAGCGGCCAGGCCTCCACGCCGGCGGCGCGGTGCCGCACTCCCGAGACCTCGACGAGGCGGGCGGCGTCGCGGTACGGCAGGCCCTGCAGGAGCACGGCGTCGACGACCGAGAACACCGCCGAGACCATGCCGATGCCGAGGGCGAGCGAGATCAGCAGGATGGCCGTCGCGCCGCGCCGCCGCCGCAGCGCCGCGAAGCTGAAACGCAGGTCTTGCCAGAGGTTCTCCATCGCCGGTCGAGGCTCCTCAGGCTTCGAACGCGAAGCGCTCCGCGAGCACCGGCGGCGGCGCGGCCGCCGGCGGCTCCTCGTCCGCCGCCCCGAGCGGGATGTCGAGCAGCGGCCGCGCGGGGTCCTCGGCCACCCGCGCCAGCAGCACGCCCAGGTGGTCGAGCATGCCGGCGGCCGCGGCGGCGTCGAAGAGGTCTTCGTCGTAGGTCAGGCTGAGCCGCAGCTCCTCGCGCCGCGCCTCCGCCCACAGCGTCAGGTCGAACTTCGGCGCCCGGTCGCCGGCGGCGACCAGGCTGAGCTCGAGACCCGGCGGCCCGGCCGCGGCCGGCGCCGCGTCCAGCAGCACGAACATGACCCTGAAGAAGGGGTTGGCGGCCGCCTCACGCGCCGGCCGCAGCTCCTCCACGACGCGCTCGAACGGCACGTCCTGGTGCGCATAGGCGCCCATCG
>Ga0209580_10000431_pt1 | contig 23478 bp, 11 predicted proteins | sample Coa_R1_5_FD_187153 | JGI IMG/M metagenome (GOLD analysis project Ga0209580, IMG submission 187153) | Surface soil microbial communities from Centralia Pennsylvania, which are recovering from an underground coalmine fire - Coalmine... | ecosystem: Environmental > Terrestrial > Soil >... | reverse complement strand
TGATCTCGATAGCGCCATCGCACAATTTCGCTCGGCAATTCATTCCGAGCCGAAATATGCGACGGCACATTACGAGCTTGGACTCGCTCTCCAGCAGAGTGGAAAAAGCGACGAAGCAAAGATAGAATTTGAAAAAGCCGCCGAGTTGAACCCGCAGTTGAAGGCGCCGGGCAAGTAGCTGAGTTCTAATTGCTGCGGCTGCGCAGCGCCACTAACTCCTCCACAACCGGCACGCCGTGCGCAATCTTCACCCGCAGAAGGGCTTCGAACGGCTTCAGATCTGCAGTCTTGGACACATTCAAGCGCCGAAGCAGTTCTTTCATCGAGTCCTCACTGCAAACGTATTCGACCGCCGCCTGTGTTCCGAACGTCGAGTTTCCGGCAAGAATCAAGATAGAACGGGATGGATCCAGACCGGGAAGGAGTGCGATAACAGCATAGTCTTCAACGGTCGGCTGATTCGCCGGTGTTGCGAGAAAATTTTCCGGTTCGCCCGGTTGAGGATGAACGTTAAGGACCGCCAAGTCTCCCTTGCGCGGACCCGAGTCCAGCCGCTTGAAAATGAATTCGCGAGTTCCAGGAATATCGAGGAGCGTCAGGTTCTCGGATGGAGATCCCACGAAGATCAGATCGTTGTTCTTTGCGTCGTCCAGCGTGAACAGTGCCCCGCGCTTTACGCGCAGGGGGCGGTTCAGGAGGAAGAACACTCGATCGAGTTGATGGATCGCCAGCACTTCTCCGACGCCAGTGTAGTGGTCGAGAATGAAGGAGCGCGCGTCCGACGCGGGATTGAAGTAGCGCATCCCGGTTTCTGGACGCCCGACGAAGTTCCCGTTGCTGAAAACAACCAGCGGTTGCTGAGGACCGTCCACGAAGTGACTCCAGAAGAGCCGGTACGCGGCCGGGACCACTGGGGCTGCAACGGACTGATTCCGATCTCGTGACAGCAAGACTGCGCTTGTCGCCACGGACGCCAGGAGAAGAACCAACAGGATCGCGATCGCAATCACCCATCTGCGATTTGACGGTCGAGCCTCAGTCCTTTTCTCAGCCAGTTCGATCGGTGGGGCTGGCGCAAGAACTGCGCCGGGCTTGCCGCGCAATTGGAACGCCAGACCGTAGGCACCCTTCGGGATTTCGACCAGGATCGGGTCGTCGACGCCTTCGTGCGAGTAATACTCAGCCAGCTTCACTCGGAGACGCCCAGCTTGAACGCGAACTGTGGAATCGCTCTGCGGATCGAACCCGGCCGGACGGCCCAGTACCTCGGTTGCGATCTGATACTCCTTAAGCGCGACGCCGGGATGATCGAGGGAATGCTCGGCCAGATACCGGAGGAGCTTGCACAGTGACTCGGAAGAATGAAGGCTATGGCTTTTGGTAAGTCTCTCTACTTGTTGGAAGCATTGCTCCCGCCCGATCGCGAAACTGTATGTGACAGCCATATAACCGGAAGGTAACTGTCAGCCGTATCTTCTTGCGGTGGCTGGATTTTGTTCCCGTAACAGTATCAGACGTAGTGAAACTTAATCCAGTTAATTGTTTTGTATTACGACTGCACCCTGTCTCGTCAAGTATCTCGTCTGCATTTCTGGGGCAATCGTGTCGGCAGGAAAGTCTGAGGAGGAAGTCTCATGAAACGGTCAGCGTGCATCGCTGTGGCAGCGTTCGGACTATTGTGCAGCTTGTGGGCGCCTTCTGCTATGGGGCAAGCGGTTTACGGAAGCATCTTTGGTACAGTGACAGATCCTTCGGGAGCTGCCGTGAACGGAGCGAAGGTCACCGTCACGAGCCAGAGCAAGAACGTATCGACCGATACAACGACCAACGAGAGCGGCAACTACTCGGTGACGCACCTGATCCCGGATGTATATACGATTCGTGTCGAAGGCACCGGCTTCAAGGCGCTGCAGTTTAAGGACATTCAAGTCTCGGCTGACTCCGGGTCGCGAGTCGACGGACAATTCCAAGTCGGTGGAGCGTCGGAGACGGTAGAGGTTACGAGCGAAGCGCCTCAACTTAAGACAGACCGGGCGGACGTCGCAACAGAGCTCAACTCCAAGTACGTCGAGGATCTTCCCGTCCTGAACCGGAACTTTACTGCGTTGGAACTGCTGACTCCGGGGGCACAACAGCAGACGGGCTGGAATCACGTGGCCATGGAAAACCCGCAGGGCAGCCTGCAGATTTTTGTGAATGGGCAGCACTTCAGCGGTACCGGCTACGAGTTGGATGGTACCGACAATCAGGACCCCATATTGGGAATTATTGTGGTGAACCCGAACTTGGACGCCATTACCGAAACCAAGATCTCGCTGCAGAACTATGACGCAGAGTTTGGAAAGGCCGTAGCCGGCTTGGTGACAGTGCAGACCAAGTCAGGAAGCAATGACATTCATGGCAGCGGGTTCTACTTCCGCAGAACTGATGCTACCCAGGCACGCGATCCCTTCACCCAGTTCCAACCAGATCCCCTCACCCACCGTTTCATCCCGTCTTCGCGATGGCAGCAGTTCGGCGGCACGATTGGAGGCCCCGTCATTAAGAACAAGTTGTTCTTCTTCGCGGATTATCAAGGCACGCGTCAGTCCAACGGAGAGACGTTTAAGCTGACTGTGCCCACAGCCCAGGTCTTCAATACCTGCGTCGGCGCTGGCGATGGCAGCGGCTTCTGTAAGCTGGATCAGTATGTGCCCTTCATCGGCAACGGCACAGCGGGCGACCCGTCAACGTTGGTTTACGATCCGAATACAGGGAACGCCAATAACGGTTCGGGGCGGACACCGTTCTGCGGTCCGTTAGGTTGTGCAACCCAGCCCAACTGGATTCCGATGACAGCCGCGGCCGCCACCTCAGTCGGCCACCCCGCAGCGAGCGTCGTTTCCCCTGTAGCCCAGAACATACTTACTGCTTTCAATAAGGACGCGCCACCCACCAGCAGCGACGTGACCAACAACTTCATCGCCTCGGGTTCGGGGCCGTTCACGCAAAACCAACTTGATACGCGCATTGATTTCACGGCCAGCCAGTCGTTGCAGGTGTTTGGACGATTTAGCCTGGCATATTTCAAAGTCTCGGGCAAGGGAGCGTTCGGCCCGCTGGGAGGGCCGGGGTTTGGCATTGCTAGCATCGACGGCAATTCCATCACTCACAACTACAGCCTGTCGACGGGTTTCACCAAGACCATCAGTAGCAGTTTGCTAACCGACGTTCGCTTCGGCTGGTTCAAGTACAATCCTTTGACACACAAGAACGACGAAGGCCAAAGTCCTGCAACCGATTTCGGAATTCCCAATTCCAATCTTGGAGACAAGGCCACTTCGGGCTTGCCGGCATTCTCCGATGTGGCGCCATGGACCGATTTCGGCGTTGGCTTGGGTGCGAGCCGCTGCAATTGCCCCTTGATCGAAAACGAACAGCAATTCCAGTTTGTGAACAACTGGACCAAGATGAAGGGGAATCACCAGATTAAGTGGGGGGGCGACGTTCGTTTTGCTAAGAACCTGCGCGTCCCCAGCGACAATAACCGTTCGGGCGAGTTTCACTTCACCAACGGCGTAACGTCCAACGCCGGAAGTGGTGGCGCAGGCTTGGCCTCGCTACTGCTTGGCGATGTTGGCAACATGCCCCGCTATGTCTCCAACCCTGCGATCCCGGGCAACCTCGATGCTGCGGAACGACAGTGGCGGCTCTTCTTCTATGCTCAGGATACTTGGCGGATTACGTCGAAGCTCACATTGAACTACGGGCTGCGATGGGAGAACTACCTGCCGGAATACGTCAATGCAAAAGGGCACGGTGGCTTCGCCAACATGAATGAAGGCGTGATCCGTGTTGCGGGCTATGGGCCGTACGGAACGAATGGCAACGTCAGCAACGGCAAGCCTTTCGCCCCTCGTCTTGGTGTTGCCTATCAGATCGACCCCAAGACTGTACTGCGCATGGGGTATGGGCGGAGCTTTGACATGGGCGTCTTCGGATCGAACTTCGGCCACACGGTCACGCAGAATTTGCCGATTCTGGTTCGCGAGAACGTAAACGCCGGGAATACCATCAGTCCACTCGATAACGGAAACATCCCGGCATTCAACCTGGCGGCGGGACCGCCGATATACCAGTTCCCGACAATTCCGTCGACTGGCCAACTCCCCCTCGAGGGACCCAGCAATAACGCGAACACTCACATCCGCCCATTATTCCAGCGGCTGCCTACTCTGGATGCTTGGAACGTAACGCTGCAACGGCAGGTGAACAGCAACACGAGCGTAGAGGTTGCTTATGTCGCGAACCACGGAACACACGTCTTTTCGGGCAACAACCCCGATTACGACGTCAACCAAGTGCCAATAGGCGCTGGAGCGGCGGTGGTAAATTCCAAAAGTGGGGCTGCGTTCGGGACGGCCTGCTCTACGCTACCCTCGGGAGATTGCAGTTTCAGCTTCACGCCGACGGTTCCGGATAACCAGCGGCGGCCGTTCTACAACCACTGGAGCTATCCCGGCTTCACCGATTTCGCTACGGGCTTGACGACCGTATGCTGCGCGGGGGGCATGGACTTCTACGGAAACTCGGCCAGCGCCAGCTACAACTCGTTGCAAGTTCGTATCGATCGTCGGTTTAGCAAAGGCCTCCAGTTCTTCTCGTTTTATACCTTCTCCCACGCCATGAACTACGATCAGGGCTACTACGGCATCAATCACGGCGTGGTGTGGGGTCCGGACGACTCCAACCGCAACCACGTTTGGGTAACGAACATTGTGTACCAACTTCCGTTCGGTAAGGGCAAAAGCTTCCTGGGCGGTGCGAGCCGGCTCATGGATGCCTTCATTGGTGGATGGCAGATCACGGATACAACCAACTACAGTGGTGGCTTGCCTTGGACCCCCGGCTTCAACGAGTGTGGTTCGATTTCTTCCGGAGACCGGCCATGCCGGCCCAACATCGACGGGTCATTCAAGGTCGGAGGATCATTAAAGTTCGACCCAATCAACCATAACGTCGTGTTCTTTCACCCGGTGCCTGCGATGTCTTATCCAGATCCTTCGACCCTGACCGTGGGCACGGACACTTGCGCGCTGGCGCGCCCGACCTCGAGTCCGTTCAGCGTGCCGGCCTGCGGTACGATTGGCAACGTGCTTCGCAATTCCTTCCGTGGACCGCATGCTTTCTTTGACGACGCGACGATCAGCAAAGATTTCGTGGTCACGGAGCGCGTGCATGCGCAATTCCGCATGGACGTGTTCAACCTTTTCAACCATCCGGTCTTGGATTTCAGCAATCAGGACTATGAAGCAACCGGCGGCAACTGTATTGACTGCGGCGGTAATAACGGGAAAATCGTGGACATCTTGCACCCCGGCAACGATCCGGGGGCGATGCGTACTCTACAGTTTGCGTTAAAATTCACCTTCTGATATTGGCACGATTGTGTTCTAGCCAGGGAGCCTTCGGGCTCCCTGTAAGTTTTTCGCCACCACCCAAGGACTACGAAGCTTGGGACAGGTTGCCGTCTACAGTTCCGAACGGAGCTCGGAGGTCAGACCACCCAGTGGGACAGCGATGTGGGATTGTGGTTCGGCTCTTATTGGGGTTGCTGATGTTTGACAAGCGTGCGCTGCCGGCAGAACTTCCTGCAGCTTCGGAAGCAAACGCCACGGGCTATGTGGGCGATACCGTGTGTGCTCGCTGTCACGACCTCATCAGCGAATCGTACTCCCGCACCAACATGGCGCACGCCAGCGGCTTGGCGCTGGAGAACTTTATTCAGGCAGACTTCACGCACAAGAAATCGGGCGTCCACTACCGTATTTACGAGGAGGGCGGCAGTGTCTGGTTGAGCTTTGAACGGCCGGGCGATCCCTCGGTGCAAGGAAAACGGAAGTTGCTTTACTACATCGGCTCCGGCCACCGCGGCCTGACGTACCTATTCTCGATGGACGGGTTCTTCTTCGAGTCACCCGTAAATTGGTATGGAAAGAGTCACATCTGGGACATGACGCCGGCGTATCAAGATGCGAAGGAAATGCCGCTCAACCTGCCAGTCTTCACCAGTTGCCTGCGTTGCCACGTCAGTGCGATGCAGCCGCCGATCAGTGCGACGGAGAACCGTTACGCGATGCCGCTGTTGCGCTATTCGGGGATTACTTGCGAACAATGTCACGGGCCCGGCGCAGCCCACGCCAACGGTGGCCCGATCGTGAATCCGGCAAAGTTGCCACCGGAACGGCGCGATCAGGTTTGCATGCAATGCCATCTGGAAGGAAAGATTGCCATCGAGCGGGCTGGGCGACACGCGTATGACTATCGTCCGGGCGATAACCTGTCGAACTTCATCCGCTACTATGTTCTCGAAGGCAGTTCAAGGCTGGGCGCAGTCAGTCAGGTGGAAGCAATGGCGCAAAGCGCCTGCAGACGGAAAAGCGGAGACAAGATGTCGTGCACCAGTTGCCATGACCCGCACTACCTGCCCAGTGCTAGCGAGCGCGACGTCTATTACCGGGGCAAGTGCTTGGCGTGCCACGGCGCGGCGTTCGGCGCCCAGCACCACGCAGATCAACCCGACTGCACTGCGTGCCATATGTCGGCTCTGCAGAGCACAGATGTGGCCCACACGCAAGTGACCGATCATCGCATTCCGCGCCGTCCTGAGCTGTCCGGTTCTCTTTTGCCGGACTTGAAGCAGGGATCGACGCCCACGCTTGTTCCTTTTCCCCGTACGGCTGAACCAGAGCGGGATGTACGTGATCTGGCGCTAGCCTGGCAGTCGTTGGCGGAGAGAGGTATAGACGCAGCTGGGCCCAAAGCGGAAAGCTTGCTGCGTTCGGCCCTCAAAACGTCACCCGACGATCCTGCACTGCTATCGGCTCTGGGATATGTGGAGCAGAGGCGCGGGCGGACCGAGCGCGCACAGGAGTTGTATCGAAGAGCTTTAACCTTCGATCCGGATTCAGTGGATGTGCTGAACAACTTGGGTGTGATTGAAGCCAAAGCCGGGCATTCTAGCGAGGCGGTCAAGGTCTGGGCAGAAGCCTTTCAGCACGCGCCAGGAAGAAGCAGCTTGGGAATGAACATCGCCGAGGCTTTTTGCGAGGCTGGACAATTCGACGCCGCCCGCACCACTGTTTTGCGCGTACTCGAGTTCAATCCAGACGACGGCACCGGTAGGGAACTGCTGAAAAACATGAATCACGAGCCCGCAAGCTGCGGATCATTCCAGGCCGAACACTACCGGAAATGAAACCATGAAGAAGAAGGTCGTGGGGCTGGGCGAAGTGCTTTGGGATCTGTTCCCGGGACACGCGTGTCTGGGAGGGGCTCCGGCGAACTTTGCCTACATCACCTCGCTCATGGGTGACCACGGTATCGTGGCCAGCCGCGTGGGAGAGGATTCCCGAGGCATTGAGGCCCTCCGCCGACTGGAGGAGTTGCGGCTCGATATCGATCACGTGCAGACTGACCGCGCTCATCCCACTGGCACAGTGAACGTACGCATCGATGGCAAGGGACAGCCGAAATTCGAAATTATTCAGCCCGTAGCCTGGGATCATCTGCAGTGGACGCTTGACTGGCAGCACCTGGCCGAGACCGCAAATGCCGTTTGTTTCGGATCGCTGGCCCAGCGATCAGCGGCAAGCCGCGAAACCATCCGGCGATTTTTGAAAGCTACTCCGCCCAGCACTCTGAAAATTTTCGACGTCAACCTCCGGCAGTCATTTTATTCGCAGGAGATTTTGGCGGACTCGATGAGGCTGGCTGATATCGTGAAGCTCAACAATGACGAACTGCCGAAGATCATGAGCTTGAACCGCATGCCCCACAAGGACGAATTGTCTTCCGCACGCCGCCTGATCGAGGAGTACGAGTTGGAGTTGATCTGCATCACGCGAGGCGGGAGGGGAAGTCTCCTCGCAAGCAAGAAATGCTCGAGCGAACATCCCGGGTTCAAAGTGCAGGTGGCAGATACGGTGGGTTCCGGTGACGCGTTCACCGCAGGGCTGGTCCATGAGTACCTGCATGGCGCCTCGCTCGATCTCATGAACGAAGTCGCAAATCTGGTTGGGGCCTGGGTGGCCAGTGAGGTGGGTGCAATGCCCACCCCGAAGCGCGGCGCACTGGAGCATTCGCTGGCCGAGATTCGATAAAAAATCATGAACCACTTAAGGACACGAAGGTGCACGAAGGGAAAACCTTCGTGATACTTCGCGTCCTTTGTGGTTATAGTTTTTGCTTCGGGTTGGGTCGATATTCGATGCCAATTCACCGTCTGTTGTATAGTTACGAATGCTTATGTTTTCTTTCGATAGCCCGCTCCCATTCGGAGACGAATCATGAAGCCAGGACGTAGCGGTTTTGTTTGTCGGTCAGTTGCGTCAATATTCCTGCTTGCAATCGCCCTTGCGTTTCTTTCCTGCACATCGAAACCTGCGCCACAGCCCAAAGCTCCTCCTTACAAGCCGTCGGACATCAGAGTCGACGTGAAGGATGGCGGACCGGTCGTGATCACGACCAGCGCGGCCGACTTTCAAATCCTACCGTCTGGTTTCCTGCAGGCCACTCTCCGACTGAGTGACAAACACCTGACCCTTGATGAGCCAGTCGTGGGTTCGACCGGTGGCAACGACTCGATCGTGAGCCAAGGCAAAGAACTGGATTTCGTGCCGGACTTCGCGCAGACCAAGGTTCTAGAAGCGAGCGGCAAGCTGGGGCGCGGGAAACGCGTCGAGATACCGGGCCATCCCCTCGCGCCGTCGGGTGTTCCCATTGAACGCATGCTGGTCATCGAGGCATACGACGACATTCCTGGCATCGCGCTGGTGAGTGCCACGTACAAGAATGTGGGCACGGCCGATTTTCATATTGACCAGGTGCTCATGCAGCAACACCGCTACAACGCGCAGCAGGTGGACGCAAAGGCGCAGCCCTACGACATGTGGTCGTTTCAGGGATCGAGCTACGACTGGGGCAAGGATGACGTTCAGAAGGTGGTGCGGACCTCTTCCCAGCCGAACCTGATGGGCGAGGCCGTGAAAGGCGGCTATGGGGGCGGGATTCCAGTGGTCGCCGTATGGACAGCGTCGATCGGTGAAGCGATCGGCCATGTGGAAACTCTGCCGTGGACCTTGTCGATGCCGTTAAAGGTCGATCCGGATGGCCGCGTGAATTCAAGCATCGAGATTCCGATCGATTCTGATTTGAAGCCGGGAGAGAGTTATTCCACCCCGCGCAGCTTCGTTGCCGTGTATAGCGGGGATTTCTACGAGCCGCTGCGGATGTGGTCGAGCGTTTTGCAGAAAGAAGGATGGGACATCCCGAAGCCCTCGAACGAAGCCTATAACGTGAGCTGGTGCGGCTGGGGATACGAATTCAACGTCACGCCCAAGCAGATGCTCGGTACCGTGCCCAAGCTGAAGGAACTGGGCATCAAGTGGGCCACACTCGACGATCGCTGGTTTGACACGTATGGCGACTGGAACCCGCGCTCCGACACGTTCCCGGGCGATTCGATCAAGCGGATGACGGACGACTTCCATAAGCAGGGAATCCTTGCGCAGCTCTGGTGGTTGCCGCTGGGAGCCGAAGACGGGCAAGGGAAGTGGGAGTCGCACAAGTACATTGTGTCGAAGGTGGCGAAGGAACATCCGGACTGGTTCATTCTCGACAAGAACGGCAAGCATGGCCGGATGACGCGCGATTTGGCGGCGCTCTGTCCGGCCGTGCCCGAGGTGCAAAGCTACTTCAAGCAACTCACGGAGAAATTTATTCGCGACTGGGGCTTCGATGGATCGAAGCTCGACAACATATACAGCGTGCCCGCGTGTTACAACCCGGCGCATCATCACAAGTCGCCCCAGGATTCCGTGAACGCAATGGCCGACGTATACAAGATCATCTTCGAGACGTCGCGCGCCATCAAGCCCGAGAGCGTGACGCAAGCGTGTCCATGCGGCACCCCGCCGTCGCTGGCCTGGCTACCGTTCATCGATCAGGCGGTGACGGCCGATCCGGTCGGAGCCGTGCAAGTTCGGCGTCGTATCAAGATGTACAAAGCTCTGCTGGGGCCGCGCTCGGCAGTCTACGGAGATCACGTTGAGCTTTCCGAAATGTCTCGCGTCGGAGCAGACGGCTGGAGTGAGCACGGCGCGGATTTCGCCTCGACTGTGGGGGCTGGCGGAGTGCCAGGCACTAAGTTCGTCTGGCCTGATCCCGGTCCAAAGTTCAAGCCGGTTGCGCTCACCGGTCAGAAAGAAGAGCACTGGAAGAAGTGGATCGCCCTGTACAACCAGAAGATGCTTTCCAAGGGTGAGTTCCGCGATCTCTACGTCTATGGGTACGACTCGCCCGAAGCGTACGCCATCGAAAAAGATGGAAAGATGTATTACGCGTTCTTTACTGATCCCGGGAAATCGTTCGCAGGAGAGCTGGAATTACGCGGATTGAAGGCCGGGACCTACAACGTCGTTGACTATGTCGATGGGAAGAACTTGGGCAGCGTACAGACAGAGAACGGAAAAACTCCGCGACTCAAGGTGGACTTCAAAGAACATTTGCTGCTCGAAGTCAGTTCGAAGTAGGGGCTCGTAGCCGTCGATCTCTCAGCACCGCATTTAGCACCTTTATCGATGTTGTCATCCTGAGCCGCGGCTTTTGCGGCGAAGGACCTATGGAATGGTGTACAGCACCGATGGGCGCCAGCGAGTGCACAGGTCCTTCGCGGCAAACTGCGCCGCTCAGGATGACATAAGTACGGGACAGGCCTTCACCGGCCGAGGAACTTCTTGCGGTGCTTAGCATCGCGAAATGCCTCGGTCCCGCCGGGCCGCGTAGTGGAAAGCGCTCCTGCATCGTTGCCGCTCGCCAGGCACTTCGCTAAATCACTTCCGCGCACGTATTCGTGAAGAAAGCCCGCGTCGAAGCTGTCGCCCGCTCCGACCGAATCGACCGGAACAATCTCCTTCGCCTCCGCGTTGAAACGCTCGGTGCCCTTCCGCGCGAGGGCTCCTTTGCGGCCGAGTTTCACAACCAGCAGCGGAACCATCGCGGAAAGCTTGCTGATGGCGTCGTCCAGGTTTTCCGTGCCGGCCGCTTTGCAGGCCTCGCGCTCGTTCGGCAGGAACACGTCGACGTGCGGCAGGAGTTCGTGGAGTCCGCCTTCCCAGCGATCCTCTGGATCATCGTTGGTGTCGAGAGAGATCGTGAGTCCTTTCGATTTCAGATATCGAAAGAGTTCCGCCACTCGCGGCCGCAACGACTTCTGCAAGTAGTACGACGAGAAATGAAAGTGGCGCGAGTCCGCAAGGTATTCGAGATCGAGATCGTCCCAGGTCAGCTCCGCGATGGTCCCAGCATACGTGAGGATGTTGCGCCATTGCGCGTGATGCAGGATCACAGTGAGGCCGGTCGTGGTTGCTCCTCGAACCACGCGGACTTTCGAGACATCAACTCCACTTTCCTGTAGCCGCTCAAGCGAAATTCGGCCCAGAGGGTCGTCTCCAATTCGTGATTGAAATCCTACCCGGCTGCCAAGCGCTGAAAGATTGTGTGCGACGATCGCAGACGAAGAGCCCAGCGTCAGCATCATGCGGTCAGCCAGCAGTTCGCGCTCGGGTTCGAGTTGCTCAGGTAGTCCATACAGAATGAGGTCGAGATTCAGTTCGCCGGCGATGGTGACGTCGAAACGGGGCATGAGAAGTCAGAATGCAGATCCGGATTTCAGATTGCAGATTTGAGATTTCAGATTGAAAACCCGCTCGTGCAAACGACGACGCCGGCAGTCTTAATCTGCAATCTGAAATCTAAAATCGAGAATTAGACCAAGGCGACCTCGATCCCACTCTGTTTCAGCGCGCGCAAGTCAGACTTAGGTATGGCGCGGTCGGTAATAACTTCCTGCAAAGCGGAGGTCGGGGCAATGAGCGACAAACTGCGCCGCCCAAACTTGCTGGAATCGCATACGGCGACCGTCTTCTTCGCGATTTCCACCATCACGCGATTCACTTTCGCCTCCAGCAGATTTGGCGTGCTTAGCCCAAAGTGAACATCGAAGCCGTCCACACCGAGAAACAAAATGTCGGCACTTAAACGCCGCAGAGTTTCCTCAGCAATAGGGCCGACAAGCGAGAAGGAATTTTTGCGCAGAGTGCCGCCGGTCAGTATCACCTCAACCGCCGTCCCCGAAAGTTCGGCTGCAATATTCACAGCATTGGTAATGATCGTGAGATTCTGGAAATTCCGCAGGCTGCGCGCGATCGCAGTCGTCGTGGTCCCCGAGTCCAGGATCAGCACCTGTCCTTCTTTTACTTTCTCGACGGCACACTCCGCGATGCGCAGCTTCTCGTGATGGTGCAGTTTCTCTTTTTCGCGCAGCGTTGGATCTTCGAGCGCGCCTTCACGCGAGGGTAGCGCACCTCCGTGCGTGCGATGGACGAGACCATGCGCGTGCAGAATTTCCAGATCCTTGCGGATGGTGACTTGCGAAGTCTGAAACTGCCTGGAGAGTTCCGTAACCAGTACCCGTCCCTGGTGATTCAGCTGATCGAGGATGGCGCGGCGTCGTTCTTCGTTGAGCACGGATTGAGCCTGAATGTGAGCGCGTTGCCCGTGGCAACCGCAGCTAAAAGCGCATTTCTTTTTATAGCGTTTTGTTTCGTTTGTCCATAGGAAAGAATGGGTCTGGGGCCGTGGGCTCCTCACTTTATCTTTTCCTAACCCCCTGCTAAAAGCGGCGTCCGGTCGCGGTCTCCAGTCAAGCTGTAAGTCTCTAATTTATAGATGGTTGGGAACCACCCAGGATGATAACCAACTCAATACCTTGCCCTAAAGTCCGATTGCTAGGAGGGGGTGCTATTGCCGTAATCTCAATTTGGGACGAAAGCGGCCCGGTTTCGAAGCTGATGTTTTTACGAAATCCGAACGATGGAGCCCCGATTTGTCAGACACCTTCGGAAACGAAAAATTGATCCGTTCACGGTCGGTGGTGGCGCGAGTGGTTGCGGGCGAGACGCTGATCGTTCCGATCCGCGGAAAAGTCGGCGACCTGGCATCGATCTACAGCTTCAACGGAACCGGCACGCTGATCTGGAAGTTGTTGGAGTCTCCGAAGACGGTCAGCCAGTTGGCCGTCGCTGTGTCGCAGGAGTACGACGTTGATCCCTCGCAAGCCGAGCGCGACGTAGCAAGTTTTGTGGGTGAAATGAAAGCTGTTGGTCTGGTCGAGGTCCCTGCGTCTGTGGCGATAGCGGGCGACTGAAACCAGTGGGGCGGGAAGAACGGCAAAAGGCAGCGGATGCGATGACTCGTATCCGCTGCTTTCAGAATTGAGGGCGCATGGAGCAGCTTAGTTACGGCGCGTTCAGCGCAGATCTACACCAGCGCCAGGCTGGCGAGCGTGTGCCGTTGCAAGTCTCCATTGAAGTCACGCGCCGTTGCCCGCTTGAGTGCCTGCACTGCTACAACAACCTACCCATGGGCGACATGGACGCCAAGCGGCGGGAGTTGAGCAAAGAAGAACACTTTCGCGTGCTCGACGAACTGGTCGAGATGGGCTGCTTCTGGATTCTCTACACTGGCGGCGAGATATTCGCCCGCAAAGACTTCCTCGAGATTTACACCTATGCCAAGCAAAAAGGATTCCTGATCACGCTGTTCACCAACGGCACGATCATCAACGAGCAGATCGCCGACTATCTAAAGGAGTGGCCGCCGTTTGCCATCGAGATCACGCTCTACGGGCGCACGCGCGAAACGTATGAGGCGCTGACGGCGGTCCCGGGATCGTACGACCGCTGCCTGCGCGGGATCAGGTTGCTCAAGGAACGAGGCCTTCCGCTGAAGTTGAAGACGGTTGCGACCAGCATCAACAAGCACGAAGTAATGGCGATGCGACGTTTTGCGGAAGAAGAGTTGGGCGTGGAGTTCAAGATGGATGGCCAGATCAATCCGCGGATTGATTGCTCGCAGAGTCCGCTGGCGGTGAGGCTTACCCCGGAAGAGGTTGTAGCCCTGGATATGGCTGCACCCAAAGGCAAGAGTGAGTACCTGCGTCTGGCCAAACATGACCTGGAAAACCCGCCGAACTTATCTCTGATTGATACGACTTATCACTGCGGTGGCGGGATGACCGGCTTTGCTTTGAACGCTTACGGCGAAATGGGCATTTGCGTGATATCTCAGCAAGAGACATTTGGCATTCGCGAATCGGGGGTCCAGCAAGTCTGGGAGAATGCGCTGCTAGGACTGCGCGCCCGCAAGCGAACTCAAGTCACCAAATGCGTTCAGTGTCGCATTCAATCACTCTGCGGGATGTGTCCGGCCAATGGAGAAATGGAATCCGGGAATCGTGAGACGCCTGTCGAGTTCCTTTGCCACGTTGCCCACTTGCGCGCCGCCGCCGTCGGCATTGAGGTTCCTGTTCACGGTGAGTGCGAATTTTGTGCGGGGGGAAGTAAGTACCTTGAAATTGAGGAGTCGTCGCGTCGGATTGCTTCGGGGGAGATCGATGTGGAGAAGTGGGCCGGCCCTCAACAACTGCTTCCGATTTTGGGCAACCTCCCAGTTGTATCGACTTGCGGCGCTTGCGGTCATTGACCGTAAAAGCAGGAATGGAGATGGAATGAACCACGAGCCCAATTCGCAGGAAGGCAAGAAGCAACCGTACCAGCCTCCGAAAATCATGACGATAAGCCTGCGACCGGAGGAGGCTGTGCTTGGCCATTGCAAACTCTCCGGATCTGCCGGGCCCACGTCCGGCAGTTGCGCCGTGCTCTTCTGCAGCAGCATAGGGTCCTAGCGGCAGCAGGTTCAGGATATTGGACGAGGATGGGGGTTGGATTGGAAAACCCGGGGTTTCGCGAACATGCACGGCCCAGCTTTGTGTCCCAGTTTCAGGTTGGGGGAGTGTCAGTTCAAGTCCGCGGGCAGAAGGCCGCGGATGTTTCATTGGTCGCATCGCTGCAGGCTTTTCAACGGGACAGTCACGCCCCCGACATTTGTCTCCACGTTGAGTGGGCCGACAGTCTGACTCCGCCAAGCGGAGAAAAATCATTTGATTCGGGGGCTGTCTGGCGTCTGTATAAAGACGGCTCCCGTCTTGTGTTCGACTTTAGTTCTGAGACGATCGCGAAAGAACCCTACAAGAGATTGATTGTGGACAGGGAGTTCCGCAGGGCAAGCCTCCAGATGAGCGCAGCATGCCTTACTCGTAATGAAGAAGAGGTTGCTCCTCTTGAATATCCCCTCGACGAACTTCTCATCATGCACCGCCTCACACAGGAGAGGGCGATTGAACTGCATGGCTCAGGAATCGTGAGGGCAAACGGCGAAGGCAATCTCTTTGTAGGCCACTCCGGAGCAGGGAAGAGCACGACCACCCGCCTCTGGACCGAGCGCGAGGACGTCGAGGTTTTGAGCGACGACCGCATCATCGTCCGCCACGACGCATCCAGTCCCACGCGCATGCGCATGTACGGCACGCCCTGGCACGGTGAGGCGATGTACGCGTCCCCCAACAGTGCACCCCTGGCGCGTATTTTCGTTCTCGAACACGGGCACGGCAACGTCATCACGCCGCTGACTCCCGGCCAGGCCGTCGCCGAACTGTTCGCCCGGAGCTTTGTGCCTTTTCACCGGCACGAATATGTCGATTCAGCGCTGGTTTTCCTCGAGAAACTGGCGAATGCAGTGCCGGTCTATCGCTATGCATTCGAACCTGACCAGCGCGCAGTAGAGAAGATTCGCAACTTCCATGACTGATGGCGGAGCAGACTCGAAGGTCTTTGCTGATTCGAAGCTCTTTGAAGAGGTCGTCCGTCCGTTGCTGGAGCAGGGCCTGAACGTGCGTTTTCAAGCGCGTGGCGCCAGTATGTCTCCCGCCATACGTGACGGAGAGGTAGTCGAAGTTACTCCCGTAATGGTTACCAAATTACGAAAGGACGATATCGTCTTAGCAAAATCTCACGCAGGCTTCCGGCTTCATCGGATCGTCGGCGCAGATCCCGGCAAAGACGTGTTCATTACGCGCGGGGATTGCGGCCAGCAAAACGATCCGGCACTGAAGGCGGAGCAGATTCTCGGGCTCGCTCGGGCCAAGGAAGTGCGGGTAGGACGGAATATCTTGCAGGCTAGGTTCAGAGGTGTGGGTGGGTGGATGCTGCGCTCCGCAGCATGGATGCAGTGCGTCTGCCTCAAAGTCCTGGGAAATTCCTCTGGTGCAATCTCCGCGCGAAAGCAATATTCAATTCTCGGCATTCTGTGCTTGTCTCTATTGTGTGCTGCGACATCCCTGAGCGCTCAGGTCGCCGTCGACGCGACTACTTCGGCGTCAAACGAGTTCACCGGCACCGGCACCTTCGCGCTCAACTTCACGCATACCACAGCGGCCACGGCGAACCGGATTCTGATCGTCGGCGTCTCGATGAACATTACGAATTCGACGGCGAGCGGAGTGGTGGGCGTCACCTACAACGGAACCCCATTGAATTTCATTGGTGCACACAATGATGCGGGAGCCACCCGGCGAGTTGAGATGTGGTACCTGCTGAATCCGGTTGCCGGCAACCATCCGGTCCAAGTCACGGTGAGCATTCCCGGGGCGGGAGCCACAGTGGGCGTAGTCGCAGGCGCAACCACTTTTACTGGGGTGGATCAGACCGTGCCGCTGGGGTCGTTCGTATCGGCGGATGGGGCCAATGGCGGGAATTCGCAACTCGACGTGCCCAGCGTTGTGAACGGCATGATCCTCGATACTCTGGCGACGGGTGGAAATCAAACCCCCAACGCGTCGGGTCCCCAGGTCGAGCAGTGGAATGTGCAAACGGCTTCGGGAACGGACCCGCCTGGAGTCGCTGCCATCGGCAGTAGCCGCACGGGCGCACCGAGCGTGCCCATCTCGGAGGTTTTCAATGGCGGAACCTCCAACTGGTCGCTGGGAGCGATTTCGATCAATCCCAGCACCGCCGATATCGGAGTGTCGACTAGCGTCAGCGCCGTGCCACTCGGCCAGAATTCTACCTACAACATTACGATCACAAACAATGGCCCATCGGCAGCGAACAATGTCACATTGGCCGATACGTATAACGCGACCAATCTCTCGTTGGTGTCGTACACGCCTAGCGCGGGCACAGCCTGCACGAACACAGCAACGACCATCAACTGCACGCTGCCCACGCCGTTTGCGAGCGGCGCAACCGCCATCGTGACCGTAGTGGTTTCAACCACGGCGGCAGGCTTCTACCCAAATACGGCGACGGTCACCGACTCGGGAACTCCGCCTGATCCGAATACAGGCAACAATTCCTACGTCGCACTCGCACCGGTGGTCAGCGTGGTCTGTTCCACGACGACGCTGACGGCAGCAGGCACACTTACCGGCCAGATTAATACGTACTATCCGGGAAACGGCAACGTCGCCATCGGCGCTACTTCGATTCCGGTCGGGGCCGCGAACGGGACGGCTACGATCGCTGCTGGAAGTCTGCTGTTGATCATCCAGATGCAAGATGCCAGTATCAACACCTCCAATTCCGTCGCCTACGGAAACGGAAGTACCGGCAGCGGCTTCACCACCATTAATAATGCGGGCAACTACGAGTATGTGAAAGCGACCGGCCCGGTGGCCGGAGGTTCCGTGCCCATCTCGGGTGCAGGTGCTGGAGGGGGAACCGTCTTCGCCTACACTACGGCGGCCGCAACCACGACCAAAGGCGCCAGCACATTTCAGGTTGTTCTGGTGCCACAGTACACCTCCGCTACGCTCAGTTCCGGTCTCACCGCGCCGAACTGGAACGGATCCACGGGCGGAATTCTCGCGCTCGATATCGCAGGACAACTGAACTTGGGCGGGGCTACCGTGCACGTGGACGGAGCCGGCTTCCGCGGCGGTGCCGGGATGCAACTCAACGGAAACGCCGCCGGTTCCAATGTTGACTATCAGTTTCCGGCACCCACAACGTATACCGGCGCGGTCAGATCTGGAGTCGACGCTGCCAAGGGCGAAGGTGTCGCTGGCACGTCAAAGTGGGTCGAGTCCGGTGGAACCTTCCTGAGAACCGTCGGGCAGAACGCTATCGGATATCCCAGCGGCGGTGCCAACGACGGCAGCATGGGCCGAGGCGCGCCCGGAAACGCGGGCGGCGGCGGTACGGACTCAGATCCTCCAGCCAACGATCAGAACGCCGGCGGTGGAGGTGGCGGTAACGGAGGTTCGGGCGGATTTGGGGGTGACTCCTGGAACACGAATCTGAGCAGTGGCGGCGAAGGGGGCGGAGGATTTCCCACGACCATTGACCGCATCGCCATGGGCGGCGGCGGCGGCGCGGGAACACGCAACAATTCCGACAACGATACCCAAGCCAGCAGCGCTGCGGCCGGTGGCGGAATCATATTTATCCGCGCTGACAGTTTTACCGGGACTGCGACCCTAACGGCCAACGGCGCGAGCGCCTACAACGGAACGCTCAACGATGCCGGTGGTGGCGGTGGGGCGGGTGGGACCATCGTGATGCTTGCAGCGAATGGAGGTGAGAGCGGTCTCACCTTGCAGGCCAACGGCGGCCGGGGCGGCAATGCATGGCAGGCCCAAGCTTACACTCTTGGCCTGCGTCACGGACCCGGCGGCGGCGGTGGCGGCGGCGTGGTCTTCGTCTCAGGTGCGGCCGCCGGCATTAGCGTGACCGGAGGCTCCAGCGGCCTCACCCTCAACGCGCCCGCAGTTCCGTACGGCGCGACTGCAGGCAACGCGGGAATGCAATCTACGAACGCCACGTTGGGCCAGGTGACGGGAATCCAATCAGCCGCTCTCTGCACTCCCGACATGACCTTAGGCAAAAGCCATGTCGGCAACTTCACCCGGGGTGCTGCTGCCAGCTACACGATTCCGGTCTCGAACATCAGCCCATACGGAGCAACGACAGGGTTAGTAACGATTAACGACACTCTGCCCATTGGCATTAGTCCAACAGGTGCCAGTGGAACTGGGTGGACTTGCTCGATCTCGGGGCAGACCGTGAGTTGCACGCGCTCCGATTCGCTGGCGGCGGCCACCGCCTACCCTTCGATTACTCTCAACGCATTAGTGTCACAGTCTGCCCCCGCTACTCTGACGAATACCGCAACGGTCTCCGGAGGCGGAGAAGCGAATCTGCTCAACGATACCGCCATCGACGTTGCCGCTGTGGTCTCAAGCGCGGACATGGCAGTCACCGATTCCGGCTCTCCCAATCCGGTCGCCATCAATGGCAGCATCACTTACACCGTCGTCGCAATAAACAATGGCCCAAGCGCCGCCGACAATGCCACCCTCGTATTACCGGTACCGACGGGCACAACGTTTGGTTCGCTCACTCCTCCCGCGGGATGGAGCTGCCTCGCGCCCAGCATTGGCGCTACGGGTAACGTAGTCTGTACGAACGCGAACATGGCGGGATTATCTTCGGCAACTTTCACGTTCGTGGTGAAAGTGGCTACCGGCGCTACGAACGGAACCGTAATCACTGCTTCAGCGACTGTAAGTTCGTCCGTCCTGGATCCGATTCTGTCGAATAACACCGCCACCGTTACGACAATCGTGGGATCTACCGGGCCGAACTTGTCGGTCACCAATACAGCCTCTCCGAATCCGGTTCAGGCCGGGAACACCATCACCTACACGCAGGTGGTGACCAATACAGGTTCCTCTGCCATCACAAGCGGTACCTTCACCGAGGCGACGCCCACGAACACGACTTTCGTATCCATCACGCCGCCGGCGGGGTGGGTGTGTACAAGTTTCCCGGCAAGCCCCTGTACTGCTTCGACTGTCGCCGCCGGCGCTTCGGGAACGTTCTCAGTTGTCTATCGTGTGAACGCGGGCACTGTGGCTGGGACGGCAATCACCGATACGGTTACCGTCAACGCGACCAATCAGTCGTTCGGGGCAAGCTCGGCGACTGCCACTGACGTAGTTGCAGCGGCGACGCAGGCGGATATTGCTCTTAGCACCGTTGCGACACCCGCGACTGTCTACGCGGGAAACAACATCACCTACACGCAGACGGTAACGAATAACGGTCCAGCGGCGGCGGCAGGCGTCGCGTTTACCGAAGCGACGCCAGTGAACACGACGTTCCAATCCGTACTGGCTCCGGCGGGATGGACTTGCACGACGCCCGCTGTCGGCGCGACGGGAACCGTCACATGCAACGACACCGCGAACCTCGCCGCATCAACTTCCGCTGACATCGTGGTTGTGTTGAACGTACCTTCCACCGTCGCGATCGGCACGATTACTGCGACGTCTTCGGTCTCGGCTACAACCTCAGATCCCAATAGCGCCAACAACAACACAACCGTCACCACCAATGTGAATGTGGCTTGCGACCTGGCAATAACCAACAGCGGAACTCCGAGCCCAGTCACCGCCGGAAACACGATCACCTACACCCAGGTCATCACCAATTCGGGGCCAAGTAGTTGCAGCACGGGAACGCTCACCGAAGCCACTCCCAACAGTTCAAGCTTTGTATCTGTCGCCGTTGCCAATTCGGGTAGCGTGACGTGGTCGTGTCCGAACAGCGCGCCCGTGGCCTGCAGCAGTGCCAGTATCCCACCTGGCTCAACCGCCACGGTAACCGCGATATACCAAGTCACGACTGGAACGGCCGGCGGCACGATCATCACGGATACGGTGAACGTCGCTACCACTACCCGGGATACGAACGCCGCCAATAACTCTGCGACTGTGGCCATCCCGGTGTCTTCGGCTGCGCAGGCTGATCTGAGTGTCACCAACAGCGCCAGCCCGAATCCGGTCAGCGCAGGAAACAACATCACCTATACGCAAACGGTATTCAACGCGGGCCAAGCCTCGGCAGCTGCCCCGGTCTTTACCGAGACGCTTCCTGTGGGCACGAGTGCTGTCTCGTTAACGGGCCCCGCGGGTTGGACCTGTGTGCTCGCGACTCGGACCTGCACCGCCACGGCGCCTATGTCGGCCAATACGACGGCCAATTTCACCTTTGTCGTGACCGTGGGCGCAGGCGTGGCATCCGGAACGACTCTGTCTCAGACTGATTCAGTTTCTTCGACGACACCCGATCCGAATGCCGGAAATAACAGCGCGACAGTGAATACGCTTGTCGCCGACACTGCCGACCTCTCGGTGACGAATACGCCTAGTCCTGTTCCGGTCCTGGCCGGCGGCACGATCACCTACACCCAGGTCGTGACCAACAGCGGTCCAAGCACGGCGACCAGCGTGAGCCTCACCGAAACGGTCCCGGCGAGTACGACGGCGCAGACGCTGACCGGGACAGGGGGCTGGACCTGCACTGTCGGGACCCTCACGTGTACGAATCCCACCTTCGCCGCAGGCTCGGCGACGATCACCTACACCGTGCTTGTTACTGCTGGCACGGCAGCCGGCACTGCGATCAACCAGACCGCGAGCGTCAGCTCTGCAATTACCGACCCGAATTCATCGAACAACACGGCAACCGCGTCCGACGTGGTTGCGACGGCAGGTCAGGCAGATCTTGTCGTTACGAACTCTGCGTCTCCCACCTCCGTGGCAGCCGGAAGCAATGTCACCTACACGCAGACCGTTACCAACAAGGGCCCTGCCACCGCCAGCGGGGCTTCCTTTACCCAGGTCACTCCCCCTAATACAAACTTCCAGTCGATCACTCCTCCTGCGGGATGGACCTGCGGAACCACGCCGGCCGTGGGCGGGACGGGCACGATCACCTGTAACGCTACCGGTACTCTTGCGGTGAATAGCATTGGGACATTCACTCTCGTCCTCCAGGTGAACGCAGGCACCCCTTCGGGCACGAATATCACCGATACGGCCACAGCGACTGCGACTAACATCGTTCCCAATCTGACGAACAATACTGCGAGCGCCACGGTCGTCGTCGGCAACGCCAACAGCGCAGATATGGCGATCGTTAAGACGGCGACTCCGAATCCGGTGACCGAAGGAACGCCGCTCACGTACTCACTCGCGGTCACCAACAACGGTCCCGCATCAGCCACGAACGTGACCGTCACCGACACGCTGCCCTCCTCCGTGACCTATCTCTCTTCTACAAGCACTCTGGGAACATGCTCCGAGGCAGGCGGAAGCGTTACGTGCCTCCTCGGAACCATGGCGAATGCCGGTACCGCGACCATCACAATTCTGACCATTCCGGGGCAGCCGGGCGTCATTTCAAACACAGCCACCGTCACGGCCGATCAGACCGATGCAAACCTGGCGAACAACACGTCAACGCAAAACGAAATCGTAGTGGCACCTACCAGAATTACGCTCCGGTCTTTTTCGGCCCGCTATGGCACCGATAAGAACGGCGCCAACCGTGTGATGCTGATCTGGAAGACTGGGGGCGAGTCCCACAACCTCGGATTTAATGTGTACCGCGAGTTGAATGGAAACAGGGTCCGCATGAATCCGTCGATCATCGCGGGTTCGGCGCTGATGATGAGTGGAGCCTTGTCGCGCCATGCGGCCAAGAGCTATGCCTGGATCGATCCTTCCGCGCCTGGCGCGGGTACCAGCTATTGGCTTGAAGATATCGATGTGAATGGGACTCGGACTATGCACGGTCCGGTCGTTGCCGCCGAAACGCAATCGGTCGCGGACGCTGCTCCGTCGGAAAGCCGGATGCTTAGCCAGATGAATCAGGCGCAGCCACCCACAGCGGGCAGCCAGGAGAGCCATGTCTCAGAGGCGTTTGCCCCGACCGATTCCCCTGCTTCCTGGCAGCTGGAGAAGCAGTTTAAGCTGGCATCGCATCCGGCGATCAAGATGAACGTTCGCCATGAGGGTTGGTATCGAGTCGGACAGCCCGAATTGGTGAAAGCTGGACTTGATCCGAACGTTGATCCCGCGAGGCTGCACTTGTATGCCGAGGCCGTCGAGCAGCCAATTCAGATCACCGGCGCAAAAGCAGGGCCGGGCGGTTTCGGTCCACAAGCGGCGATTAGTTTCTACGGAACCGGCATCAACACCGTTTTCTCGGGAACTCGGGTTTACTGGTTGGTGGCCGGCGAGGGACGCGGTGCGCGCATTCCGCATCTGGCTGGCTCGTCAGGCTCGAACCAGCCTCCGGCCAACTACTCAGCCACCGTGGAATTGCAGCAACACGCGATCTTTTTCTCGGCCCTCATCACGTCCAATGACGAAAACTTCTTTGGCGCGCTGGTGTCCTCTACGCCGCTCGACCAAATTCTGGGAACTCCGCACCTCGATACCGGCTCCACACACGCGGCACAGTTGGAGCTTTCGTTGCAAGGAGTCATCGTAGGCTTCCCGCACGACGTCGCCGTGTCGTTGAACGGAACGAGTCTGGGCGATGTGACTTTTATCGGCCAAGACAAGGGGAAGGTGACGTTCGATGTTCCGTCGGGCGTCCTCCGGCCGTGGAGTAACACCATTACCTTGACTGCCCAGAATGGCGACTACGATACCAGCCTGGTCGACTACATCCGTATCACGTACCCGCA
>Ga0209580_10000430_pt1 | contig 23527 bp, 24 predicted proteins | sample Coa_R1_5_FD_187153 | JGI IMG/M metagenome (GOLD analysis project Ga0209580, IMG submission 187153) | Surface soil microbial communities from Centralia Pennsylvania, which are recovering from an underground coalmine fire - Coalmine... | ecosystem: Environmental > Terrestrial > Soil >... | reverse complement strand
GAGGCTGCCGGGGCGCCTTGGACTCCGGGGCGAGTACCGGAGTGGACAAACGAGACATCGGTACGTTGACTGTAATGTGTTTTTCAGCGCAGAATGGCCGCATCGTGTCGGGAGATGGCTAAAACTGTCACTAACTTTCAGATCTGCACCGGGCCTTGGACACTCTCTATTTGAGGAGAATCGATGCGGTCTATCAAAATGACAGTCGGAGGCACGCCGATCGGAAAATCGGTCACTTGGGCCTACCCTAACGGCCAAGCACTGGGCCTTTTTGAAATTCCCACATACAAGCTGACAGTGAATGGAACAGATGCCCAACGAAGAACGGTGACGCAAGACTTTGAAGTGTTTCGCTTTGGTGTGCTCTGCAGAGACGGGAGGACGGCATCCGTAGTTGGCCTCGCCAAGCTCCAAACCTACACGATCATGGCGTGGCTGCCTAACTATCGCGTCCACAGTGCAAGATCGATGGAGAACGGCGGCTGGCAGGTGCACGGGGATTTCCTGATTCACGACGGCCCGGACGGCCCCAACGATGAGGTCTTTGCTTCCATAGGATGCATCGAGATCATGGGGCCCAATGGTTTTGTGGTCTTCAATGACTTACTCATAAGCCTTTCAGGGCCTTCGTCGGCATCCCGTGATGAACAATTGGTGGAAATCGGGAGAGCGAAGAACATGACGATTACATATCAACAGGCGAAATATCCGCCGCTCAAAAAGAAATCACGATGAGTGGGAGATTCAGGTTCGTGCTCCGATGGACGGGCTTTGCGCTCTCGGGGGTTACCCTGCTGGTTGCGAATGAGGGTTCCTCCCCGCTTTCTGATTTCGTCAAACACCGATTCGTCCAACAGGTGTCTTCCGGACTCAAAGACTACCGCGTCTGCGAGGCGTTCTCCCGTGATGATGAAAAGAAAGCATTCTTCAAGAAATCGTTCGACGTGGATGTTTTTGCCGGTGCGCAAAATTTCGAATCGAGAGAGATTTTCGTCGAAGAAGGCGCAGGTAAAGATCTCCGCAGAGTCCATTTGGGCATTTTGACGTTGCGCTATTCCAACGCCGCAGCGGCTGCTGGAATTCACGGTTCACTCAGCAAACAGGGCGGTTTTTTTAAAGGCACAGAAGTCCTAACCAGATTTGTGCCAATTCATGTTGACCAAGCGCTGCTCGTCGTTTATTCGGAGAGCGTGCAAAACGAGCATGTGAAATCGTTCATGGAAGCGATCGAAGCACAAGTTAAAGACGAGCAGTTTTCATCGCCCTAATCGTCCCGCCCCCCAAGAAGCGCCCCGCGAAACGACATATCTTCCGGAGTGACAGGAATGGTTTGACCTCTACACCTCGCTGCAAGAGAAACCCGCTTGCATTTTGGGCGAGTGGCTGTGTTACACTCGCCGCCGACTGATGCTCGCGTTGTGGGACGCGACACAGCCGTGGGGAGAGATCCTTTTGTGCCGTCCTAAGGCTAGGGGGACTGGGGAATGGGCCTCGCGTTAATGGTTTTGATCTGGCTGATCACCCTGATCAGCACGTACTTCTTTGTCGCTAAAACCTGGTGGCTGCCTGTGGGCGCTTCCGCCGCGACGGGTTTCATCGACAGACAATTCACCATCACCTTCATCATCATGGGTATTGTTTTCCTCGCGGCGCAGCTCGGGCTGGGCTACATCGTGTGGAGATACCGTCAGACGCCCTCGTCTCCGCCGGCCACTTATTCGCACGGGAACACGACCCTTGAAATCGTGTGGACCACTCTGACCACGATACTGTTCATCGGACTGAATCTGATGGGTAGCACTGTATGGGCTAGCCAGCGTTTCGACCCGCCGGAGACAGGTGCGGTGCAGGTGGAAGCCACGGGCATGCAGTTTGCCTGGTACTTCCGCTATCCCGGGCCGGATGGCACCTACGCAACGACGAAGATGAGTTTGATGGATCCCTCGGCGGGAGGCGAAGCAGCGGTGGGACTGGACACCTCCGATCCCTCGGCGAAAGACGATGTCGTGACGGGCACGATGTATCTGCCAGTGAATCGCGACGTCGATCTAAGCCTGCGCTCGGTAGACGTGATTCACGACCTGTTCGTACCCGCCTTGCGTTTCAAGCAAGATGCGGTGCCGGGCTTGAACATCCACATGCATTTCAAACCCACTGCGATCGGCGAATATGAGATTGCGTGCGCCGAACTTTGCGGACTGGGTCACTACAAGATGCACGGTATGGTCCACGTCGTCAGCCAGGAGGATTTTGACAAGTGGCTGGCGGCACGGGAGGCTGAGAAACAGTAATGGCGACCGCGGCTACGGTTCATTCGCACGCACCTCAGGGGTTCATTCGGAAATACATCTTCAGCCTCGATCACAAGGTTATCGGGATCCAGTACTTCTTCCTCGCGCTCACAGCGGTGTTTGTCGGAATGTTCCTGTCGCTGCTGATGCGGATTCACATGATCTGGCCGACTGCGAACTGGCCGCTGGTGGGAGAGATCAGGCCGGAAACCTATCTTGCGTTTCTGACCATGCACGGCACCATCATGGTGTTCTTCGTGCTGACCACGGCACCGCAGGGCGGATTCGGCAACTACGTGCTTCCCATTCAGATTGGCGCGCCTGACATGGCGTTCCCTGTCCTGAACATGCTGTCGTTCTGGACGACGTTCGTCGGGTTCATAGTGCTGTTGTGTGCGTTCTTTGTGCCGGGCGGAGCGCCCCTGCATGGATGGACGGGATATCCGCCGATGAGTGCAGTTCAGTCGGCCGGACCAGGAGAGGCGCTCGGCGCGGATCTATGGATCACCGCCATCGCGATCTTCTGCGTCGCGTCGCTGATGGGTGCCTTGAACTTCATCACCACGACGCTTGACCTGCGCGCCAAAGGCATGACGATGATGCGCATGCCGCTGACCGTATGGTCCTGGTTCATTACGGCGATTCTGGGACTGCTCGCGTTCGGCGTGCTGCTCTCCGCGGGAATCCTGCTGCTGATGGATCGCAACCTGGGAACCAGCTTCTATGTGCCGCTGATTATGGTGAACGGCCAGATGGTGGCTCACAAAGGCGGCTCACCGCTCCTCTGGCAGCATCTGTTCTGGTTCTTCGGACATCCCGAGGTGTATATCGCCATCCTGCCGGGCATGGGCGTAGCCTCGCAGGTCCTGTCGACGTTCTCGCGCAAGCCGATCTTCGGGTATCGCGCCATGGTGTACGCGATGCTGTCCATCGGATTTTTCGGATTCATGGTCTGGGGCCATCACATGTTTATGAGCGGGATGAGCCCCTACTCGGCATTTGCGTTTTCGATTCTGACCATGTGCATCGGAGTGCCGTCAGCGATTAAGACTTTCAACTGGCTGGGCACGATGTGGAAGGGGCACATTCGCTTCGATACTCCGATGCTGTATGCCATTGGTTTTGTTTCATTGTTTGTGTCGGGGGGGTTGAGCGGGCCGTTCCTGGCGCAACCCGTGCTCGACATACAGTTGCACGATACGTACTTCGTCGTGGCGCACTTCCACCTGATCATGGGTGTGGCGGCGATCTTCGGCATCTTCGCGGCGACCTATTACTGGTTCCCGAAGATGTTTGGCCGGATGATGAATGAGACTCTGGGCAGGATCCACTTCTTCATCACACTGGCCGGTACGTATGCGATCTTCATGCCGATGCACTACCTGGGCATGGCGGGACAGACGCGACGATACTCGCAGTTTACCGAGGTTCCTTATCAGATCAAACTGCTGCCCCTGCAGACGTTTATCACGTTTGCGGCGATAGTCACTATCGCGGCGCAGTTCCTCTTCGTCATCAATCTGTTCTGGAGCATGTTTAAAGGACCGAAGGCCAGCGACAATCCGTGGGATGCGACGACGCTGGAGTGGACGACTGCCACTCCGCCGCCGCATGACAACTTCGGCGGCAAGACTCCGGTTGTGAATAATGGGCCGTATGAGTATGGAGTGCCGGGAGCGCCGAAGGATTTTGTGATGCAGACGGATCCGCCGACTGAGCCGAAGCATTGAGAGTCAAAACCCCACCCTGTCTCGCACAAAACGCGAGACAAGGATGGGGCATCCGCTTCTTGGATTTACAGGTTCGGCAACCAGTTGGACGCAGTGGCGCACTAAGTAGTTATGGCGACGTATACCCCAAGCACTCCGATTGATGATATTGGCCACAAACCTCCTGCCCCTCCGGTTACGGGTGGAGGAGATGACGGACGCGGCGGCGATGTTCCAGATTATGGTGCGCGGCTGCGGCGAGCGCGGCTTGGACTGATTTGCGGGATCGCGACGGTCGGGATGGTTTTCATCTCGCTGACCAGCGCGTACATCTTCCGCCGCGGGTTGCCGACGTTTCAGGGCGAATCGAACAGCTACGTCCGCGATTGGGGCAGCGTGGATTTGCCTTGGGTGCTGCTGGGGATCAATACAGTGATCCTGCTGTGCAGCAGCATCACGATGGAGTTGGCGAGACGGAAGGCCGCACGGGAAGCGGCTCTGGCTCCGGTAAGTTCGATTCCTGGGATTTCGCTGGGAGATGAGAAGAACTTTCCGTGGCTGGGCATCACGGTTGTGCTGGGCTTTGCTTTTCTGATTGGGCAATGGCTCGCCTGGTCGGCGATGCACACGCGGGGATTCTTCGTGTACACGAATCCGAGCAGTTCGTTTGCATTTCTGCTTACCATCGCGCACGCGGTGCACCTTGGTGGCGGGATGATCGCGCTCATTTGGGCGGCCAGCGCTTCCCTGCTCCGCAAGCCGGTTGAGGCGCAGCGGATTGCCGTGGATATCACCGCCTGGTATTGGCACTTTATGGCGGTGTTGTGGATTTACATTTTCTTGCTGTTGGGATTGGCTCGATAAGGAAGCGAGCCAGACGCACGGTTATTGCGGCGCCCAAACGCGCCGCATCGCGCGGCTCGCCTAGATCCTTCGGCGTGCAAAAACCGTGCGCCTCAGGATGACAACGAGAGTCGAAAGGGGAACTGGGGAATGGCGGAAGCTACGATCGAGCATGATGCGGTCCAGCATGCAGCACCGGGAGCCTACGAGGCGCCGCTGTTCGGGGCGTACTCCAAGAAAGTGGGGATGTGGCTCTTCCTGGCCTCGGACTCGCTGACGTTTGGCGCTCTGCTGTTCGCCTTCAGCTACAACCGGATTTACACCAATCCCTGGCCGACACCGTTTCACGCCGAGAGTATCGCGAACGCGACGATCATGACGGCGTGCCTGCTGTCGAGTTCGCTGACCATGGTGTTGGCTGTGTTTGCAGCGCAACGCGGCGACCGTCCGTGGATGCGCAACTGGCTGCTGGCCACGATGGTTTTCGGCACGGCGTTCATCGTGTTGCACGCCATGGAGTGGAGCAAGCTGATCAACGAGGGATTGATACTTTCAGGGTTCCAGAGCATCCTTGGAGTCTCCCAGACCGCGACTTCGGGAGAACTGGCGGATATCTCGAAAAATATTCCGCAATTTCCACAGGCCTTCTTCGGACTCACGGCGATGCACATGCTCCACGTCACGATCGGCGTGATCTATCTGGGCGTGATCGCGTTTCGTAAATGGTTTTTGCCGGCGCTGGCGGTCATTTGGATTGCCGGGGCGTTCATGATTCCGTCGGGCAACGTATTTCACTATCCGGTACATGCACTTGGTATCGGACTGCTCGTAGCAGCCGTGATCGTGCTTCTCAAGCCCAAGGACTACGACGCGCACGACGTTGAAGTTTGCGGGCTGTATTGGCACTTTGTTGATCTGGTGTGGATGTTTATCTTCCCGCTGGTGTATTTGATGTCGACGAAAGTTTCCTAGACGGCGATAAAGGGCTCACCACAGAGGACACAGAGGGTCTTGACTATGCACGATACGGCAACACATGACACTAAGGGGCAGTATTTCTGGGTATGGGCGGCACTGTTGGTACTGACTGCCATTGAAGTCGTGTTGGGATACAGGCAGGTGTTCTCTCCGGTACGGATGCTTGAGGTGCTGCTGCTGTTGTCGGTGATCAAGTCGGCGCTGATCATCGGCTATTTCATGCATCTGAAATTTGAGACCGCGCTGATGCGCTGGCTACTCGTGCTATCTGTGGTGACGTGTTTCTTCATCATGTATTTCTTCTTCTTTCCCGATGCGGAGCGGATCAGGCATCTCGGAGTGCAGTAGGGAGGCGTGTAGTGCGTAGGCCCTGGTTGACGGCAATGCTACTGATGGCGCTTTCGAGCGCGCCCGCACTTGCGCAGGGATGCGCGATGTGCAAGGCGAACGCCAAGGCTACTCCGAAGGACGGTCAACGGGCAATTAACCGGGCGATTGTCATTATGCTCGTCCCTCCGCTCGGGATCCTGTCGCTGGGACTTGGATTTGCGTTTCGCTATGGCAGGCGCCGCGATCAGGAGAACGAGCGCCAGCCGGAGTAGCCTTGACCCCCGCAACCACGCCGTGACGAGAGATCGTGTAGGGGCGGACGCCTCGTCCGCCCCGCGCCCTGAGCGAAGCGCAGGAGCTCGTTACGGAATCGCGCAGTTTCCAAATACTTTCGGCGCTGTGATTGCGCTTCGCGCAACCCCGGACGAGGCGTCCGGGGCTACATTTACTTTCTCATAGCTTCACGTTTCGCAGGCGCAGCGCGTTGGTGATGACCGACACCGAACTGAAGCTCATGGCCGCGGCTGCCAGGATCGGGCTCAGCAGCACCCCAAAGAACGGATAGAGCACTCCGGCGGCGATGGGCACTCCAATCGCGTTGTAGATGAACGCGAAGAACAGATTCTGGCGGATGTTGCGCATCGTGGCCTGGCTCAGCTTGCGGGCGCGAAGGATTCCCGTCAGGTCCCCTTTGACCAGAGTGATGCCGCCGCTTTCCATGGCGACATCGGTCCCGGTACCCATAGCGATCCCGACGTCGGCTTGAGCGAGCGCGGGCGCATCATTAATGCCATCGCCGGCCATGGCAACGACTCTTCCCTGCTCTTGCAGCTTCTTGACGACCTCGGATTTTCTTTCGGGCAGGACTTCGGCTTCGAACTCATCAATGCCGAGCTTCTTGGCGATAGTAGCGGCGATGGGCTTGCTGTCTCCGGTGAGCATCACGATGCGAAGATTCTGATCCCTGAGATCGCGCAAGGCATCCGCTGCGGATGCCTTTGGTTGATCCGCCACCCGGATGTTGCCCACGTATTTCCCGTCCACAGCCACCGAAAGCCTTCCGTCGTCATAGCGCGGAACTGTATTAATCCCTGGCGCTTCTATAGCTCCCAGCTGAACCATCAGGGCAGGATTGCCCACGGCGATCTGGCGCCCATCGACGCTGCCGACGATGCCTTTTCCGGTGATGGACTGGACCTCCTGTGGGTGTGAGAGCTTGAGCTCCTTTGTAACCGCCGCGTCCACCACAGCTTCTCCCAAAGGATGTTCACTGGCACGCTCCAGACTGGCGGCGAGGCGGAATAGTTCGGGATCCTTCTCCAAGGCGTCGGAGATGGCGACGACCTCTGGCTTGCCTTCGGTGAGCGTTCCGGTTTTGTCGACGACGAGGGTGTCGACCTTCTCGAGAGTTTCCAACGCCTCAGCGTTCTTGATGAGCACGCCGGCGTGAGCGCCGCGGCCGGTGCCTACCATGATGGCCATGGGAGTGGCCAGGCCGAGAGCACACGGGCAAGCGATGATCAAGACTGCGACAGCATTGACGAGGGCATTCGCGAGATGCGGCTGGGGACCGAGAAAGAACCACGCCAAGAACGTGATCACGGCAACGGCTACCACGGCCGGCACAAACCAGGCGGCAACGCGATCGGCAAGGCGTTGAATCGGAGCGCGGCTGCGCTGCGCTTGTCCCACAAGTTGCACGATGCGCGCTAGCAGAGTTTCGGAGCCGACGCGCTCGGCTCGCATGATGAACGATCCGGTTGAGTTGATCGTCGCCCCGATGACTTTGCTGCTCGGCTCTTTCTCGGCCGGGATGGATTCCCCGGTGATCATCGATTCGTTCACCGAACTGCGGCCTTCGAGCACTGTGCCGTCTACGGGAATCTTCTCTCCCGGACGAACACGAAGTTTGTCGCCCGGTTTCACCTGATCGAGTGGGATGTTTTTCTCAGTGCCGTCCGACGCTACCAGGCGCGCAGTTTTGGGGCTTAGATCCAGCAGCGCCCGGATTGCGGAACTGGTCTGGCTGCGGGCACGTAACTCCATGACCTGCCCGAGCAGTACTAGCGTTGTGATCGCGGCGGCAGCCTCAAAGTAGACATCGGGATATCCGCCCATGCGTCGAAGCGAGGCCGGGAAAATCTGGGGAGCAACGGTGGCGACTACGCTGTAAAGATATGCGACTCCGGTGCCCAGCCCGATCAGCGTGAACATGTTAGGACTTCGGTTGACCAGCGAAGTCCAGAAGCGCTGAAAGAATGGCAGGCCGCACCAGAGAACGACCGGGGTGGCCAACGCGAATTCGAACCAGGGCAGCCGCGGCCCGGACAGCACCTGCATGAACTCGTGCGGCCAGAGCATGCTGCCCATCGCGATGGCGAGAAGCGGCGTGGTCAAAATCGCGCCGATCCAGAAGCGCAGCGACATGTCCCGCAGTTCGGGATTCTCATCCGGCGCCGCGCTAACCGTGCGTGGTTCCAACGCCATGCCGCAGATCGGGCACGAACCCGGCTCGGAGCGGACAATTTCGGGGTGCATAGGGCAGGTGTATTCGGTGCGTGTGGCGGCGAGCGGCACCTCGGGTTCTAAAGCCATGCCGCATGAAGGGCATGCCCCCGGCTTCGGCTCGCGCACTTCGGGGCACATCGGGCAAACGTGGGCTACGGCGGGAGGACTTACCGGCTTCGGGGCGGGGTGGAGTACGACTCCGTGAGCGGCAGTCGCGGCTCCACTCAGATACTTCTGCGGATCTGCTTTGAACTTCCCGGCGCATGAGGCCGCACAGAAGTAATACTTTTTACCGCCATACTCATCGGTGTGCTTCGCCGTGTCAGGGTTAACATTCATCCCGCACACAGGATCGCGCTCAGTCTTGGCCGCGGACGCGGCTGCGGGCATCCCCAGTGAAACCAGAGTGCCCGAAGCGGGGCGGTTCAGGTATTGGCCAGGATTTGCAGCGAACTTTTCGAGGCACGATCCGCAGCAGAAGTAATACCTTTTTCCAGCATGGTCGCTAACATGCTTGGCCGTAGCGGAATTGACGTTCATCCCGCAAACGGGGTCCTTCTCTAGGCGTGCCGTGGACACGGCGGCCTCCTCTGGATGGCTGCGATCGTCGCTCTTCATCTTTTTTGCCCAACAAGAATGGTTCTGTGCTCTTGGATTGGGAATGCTCTATATTGTCGCGTGTTGCATTCGCTGGGCTTACAGCCGCATGAATACTGTGTATAAAGCAAACTCACTTAGCGGTTTTGTGCTAAGCGAACTGCTAAGTGCCTTTCCTTCTTGAAGTTTAGATGTTCTTCCAGCACAAACGGTGCTCCCTTCCTTCTTCATGCAGCATACGCCAGCGCTCGCCGCGCCCGTCGCGAATCCGTCACCTTGCTTCGGCTTCAGCAGTCAGCGCGATGTGTAATCCGCGTCACAGCGGCGCATGCCCAGCCGCGTCTATCGTACATGCGAACCGGAACAGACCAGAGACTGAACCCAGAAGGAAACGGACAGAGATGACATTCAGCATTTATGCACTAGTAGACCCAAGGGATTCGAAGACGCGATACATCGGGCAGACTTGCAACCCCAAACGCAGATTTCACGATCATTGCAGCGACCTACGTAAGCAAGCCCGTCTCCCGTTCAAGGCATGGCTTGCAGAGCTGAAGGGCGCTGGACTTAAGCCGGTGATGGTAGTGATGCAGCAAAACATTCTCACGCGGGCGGAATCCGTTGGAGCGGAGACGTATTGGATCAGGCACTTCGTTGAGCTTGGGGCACCGCTGTTCAACCTAGTGGGCCGCGTACGCAAGCCTAGACCCAAGGTGAACAATACGTGGGCGTCCCATCTCAAACGCTCCCGCGCAGCCTTTAGAATGCATGCCTTGCGACGGGCTAAGTGGGATGTTGATCACCCTACCAATGGAAAGACATAACGCCACCTATGCCCTAACGACCACGACACGTGCGTCTGGGTGCTGCGATCTCCGCTGAAACTATGCGGTAACCCTTCCGACCACTCGCGAAACCTGCACGGCAGACCACTCGCCACCGCGTGCAGTCGGAACACCGCGCTCATTCAATCCCTCTGCGATCTGTCGGAGACTCGCCGCACCGTTTGCCCTAAGCGCATCAATCACGGGCAGCAGATCGACTGCACGGCTACGGGCTTGCTCACTGCGTACCTTCGCGCTTGCGCGATTTCCCTTCTTATAGATCAGGTGAGTGTTGCCACGGTCACCACCTAGTACCGTTCCTTTGCGTTTAGCTGCCGCCAGAGCGAGCTTTGTGCGCGTGCTAATCATCTCAGCCTCATGCTCTGCCACGCTCGCCAGAATGTGAACTGTCAGCCTATTCGCCTGCGGGAAGTCGCAGGCGGTGAAGTCAACGCCGGACTCCATAAGATTCGAGACGAAGGCGACGTTACGCGCCAACCGATCCAGCTTGGCAATGATGAGCGTTGCGTTATGAACTCTGCACTGCGCCAGCGCAGCCGCTAGCTGTGGCCTATGGTTACCCTTGCGGGTGCCGTGCTCCACTTCTGTGAACTCAGCGACCAGCTTGCCTTTGAATCCAGCCAGGTACGCAGCGACGGATTCCCGCTGTGCGTCCAGCCCTAGGCCGGACAAGCCCTGTCGTTTCGTGCTGACCCTGTAATAAGTGATGAATTTTGCAAGTCGCGGCGTCATTATCAGTCCCTTTCCTGTGTTGTATCATATGCTGCATCGAACGTTGCAGCAAACGTAACACACTGCGGAAGGGCGCGTCAAGCGCTGAAATACTGGTCTTCCTGCTTCGGGGGCCTTTACCGAGCTATAGATGTATCTGTAGCGCAAGGCATGGTATGTGCGTCGACCACGCGCTGTAGTGGTGCAAGTCACCTAAATTTTCTTTTATCCTCGCGACGCTGTCTACAGACTTGCCTTTGCCGCTGGAAGCACACGATGCGGACGCGGACAACCTCGTACCCGAGCGGTACGAGCGGCTCTGGTCGCCAGCTATCCCTCAGTGCGGCAAGGCTTGCTTTGAGCAAGCAAATCGTGCGCTGAATCCCTCCGTATGTTCCGCATAATAGTGGAGTTATAGGCATGTGTAGAACTCACTTCGTCTAAAGCAGTCCGACAGCTCTCCGGGTGTAAAGGTCCAGTTTTTGGGGTACGACGTGCGGCAATTCTCTGGCGGAATTGTGTCTACATCGCGATTCTTGCTCCCAACGACTTGGGGGAGTGAGGAACCCCTACGGCGCATTGCTCTTGCGACGCTTTATGAACCAGGAATCGCAGCTGTGATGATTCCGCTCACTTCGGTCGTCTTCTTTGCGATGCGATAAGCCCATCGGCCATAGCTACCTTCTGCATTGACAGCAGCAACCCACCGCTCGGCAGCCGCTCGCTTCACGTCCTCAAGAGGATCGTAGCCCTTGGTCTCCAAGATGACGTGACCATTTGAGTCACCTCGCAGTCGGATAATGAAGTCCGGCATGTAGTCGTGCATCTGCCCGTTGTTCAGGTACGGGACAGCGAAACCCAGGCCGGCATTCTTCACGAACGAATGAACTGCCGGGTGCTTGTCGATGTAATATGCGGCCGACTGCTCCCATCTCTTTGTGTCTGGCACCACGTAGTTCACGTGGCTGTGTTGCACTTCGACAGCCTCACGGCTCGTCCAATAATCCACGTCGGCAGTTGTGCCAGGGCCGCGTGTCGGTTCATAGCGTGGAACCTCTGGCGCCTCACCCTCGGAAGTGTCTGGACGCAGCGCCTCCAACAGAAGTTCAACAATCCAGCCATAGTAGGGCGCCAGGAACAAGTCTTTCAGGTCGGCAGGGGGGCGCACTTCCACTTTTTCCTTAACGTAGCGCCAGACAATTTGCACAAGCTGCGGAAACAGCACGTGGCTCGGGATCGCACATCGTGACTGTGCAATGCAATCGCTTGTTAACACCTTCGCCAGATCAAACACGAGTTCCTGGATACGCCGTCTCGCGCGGAACTCCGTCAGCGACACGTCAACAATGTATCCAGGCCCACTCAGCGACAGCTTGCCGCTCGTGTTGATGTTCAAACCCTTGGTCTGCACTTCTGGCGGTATTCGGTCGGGCTGAAGTATCAGGGAAGGAACGCTGGCCCAGTCTACGGTTATCTTGTTCCGAATCGCTTGCGTGTAGCCCTCCACGCGAGGAAACTTGATCTCGAACTCGGCCCGCTGTGGCAGGGCGTGAACGTGGTAACGCTTCACACGCGGTGCGGGCGCTCCGGTTTTACTGGCCTTGAATGGGATGACCTCGAACGGCACTCCGAGCACCTGTGCGACCTCTTCCGTAAACTTGCCATTCTCGCCCATCTCATAGCTCTTCCGCCGCAGTCCGCGCCCCACAACTTGCTCACAGAGTAATTGCGACATGAAGGGGCGTAGCCCGATGATGTGCGTCACGGTGTTGCAGTCCCAGCCCTCGGTAAGCATTCCGACGCTAACGATGCAGCGCACGTCTTGCCCCGGTGGATGCAGCGGCCTTTCCAATTTCTTTGCGAGTTCCTCAAACCCTTCGGGGTAGAGCGGTCGTCCTTGGCGGTCATGCGGCCAATGCGGCTTTCCAACTGTATCGAGCGTGAACCGCATCCACCGTGATTCGTCACTCTTTGCCCCGTCTGTGTCCGTTTCATGCACGACCTTCGAGTCAACCCGGATCGTGTAAACGTGCCCGTCCCGGTTGCGGAATCCTTCAATCTTTGAAATCGGTATGCCCACGGGTTTCACATCATTGGCCAACCACTCGTAGAAAACTTTGGCGATGTTCGTATTCTTGCAGACCAGAATGAACACGGGCGGGCGCGGATCAGTGCCCTCCTCAGCCCACTCTTTGCGAGTCTTCTCCCATTCGCCCGCAAGAATCCCTATCGGGTGATGCGCGAACTTGATAATTGCTTCTGGCTTGACTTGCCCCTTCCGCCCGCCTTTTTCCTGAGGAGTCAGCTTCTGCTCGATGATCCATTTCCAGATATTGAAGTAAGCCGCAATATCGTCGCCCGCCGTGTCGCGCACGGCCAATTGCGGAATCTTCACCAGCCCCGCTTCAATGGCATCAATCAGCCCGAAGTCGCTCACGATCCACGGGAAGGGTTTGTTAGTTTCCTGTCCCACTCTTCCGAGGAAGTATGGCGTTGCAGAAAGGTCAATGCAGATGTTGATCCCGCGTAGTTTCTGAATTTTGTCCAGGCCATCAATCCAGACGGTCGCTTCCTTGAAGAACTCTTCCGCTTCCTCACTCTCGCCAAACTCGTCTTCTTCTCCAAACTCTGGCTCGTCGCGGCGGATGCGGTAAGCGTGGTGCGCCTCGTCGTTCAGCACAAGAATGTTCTGCTTCCCGCCGACCTCCCGGCCGAGCACGCGATTCAGCAAGGAAATGTCGCTCTCGACGTAGCGCGTCGATTCAACCGTAACTTTCTTCAGATTCCCCTCGGGGTCATTCTCCTCGTCGACTACATTCAACATTCCGGCAGCGACTTGCTTTTGATAGTCCTTCAGGCTCAGGTATCGCTTATTGCGGGCCGTCGTGGTCTTGCTGGCAATGTTGATCGTTTCTCGCACGCGAAGCGGGACACCCGTTTTGATGACCTTTCCGCCCACGCCGCCGGCCTGCATACTCTGCGGCTCAAAGACGTGCCAGTTCGTCACCAAGACTTTACCCTGTGTTAGCGGCGGCATGAGGTGCTGCGGCACAAGATCGCGGATGCGATAGACGCTGGCCTCGCCGTTCTCAGGGTTCAATTCGGCGAGTCGTTGGCGAATCGTCACGTTCGGGCAAACGACCAGGACCACGTCGGAGAATCTGCCGTCGCTGCGATTGTTCACCTTGTTCAAAATGCTCCAAGCGCAGAGCATTCCCATGACGGTTGTCTTTCCACTGCCCGTTGCCATTTTGCAGGAGTAGCGTTGAAACCCCGCGTAACCATCCGCCTTGCGGTCGTCGCTCGGTTCATCGCGGGGGATCGAGATTCCTTGCAGAAAGTCGGCTCTGGCCTCCGTTAGGAAGATGATCGCAAGAGCGGCTTCCAACTGAGCGAAGAACAACCGCTTTTCTCTGCCGTCCCGCGTCCACCACTGGATTAGTTCCAGAGTGGTGCGGCTCACTCCCGGACAGCCTTGCCCCTGCCATGCCTCCAGCCGCTCGCGGATCAGGTTCACCAGCGCCAACTCATAGCCCGAGGGATATTCACCCGAAGGCTTGAGCAGTCTCTCATCAGTCCTCCACGGTTCTTTCTGGTCACGCGGCGGGAATATAACGGACGGACGGCGACGGCCTTCTTTCAGTATCGGTGTCTCGCCCTCTTGGATGTACCAATAGCGTGTCGGTTTCTCGAACGGAGTGTTTTGGATCGGCTCGTGAACTTCAGCAACAACAAAGTCGCTCATTTCCGGGCCTCACTCATTGGCTTCACGATCAGCAATTCATTGCCGCGCTCATCAATCACCTTGACAGCAATCTGCGCCTGTTCTCCCGCCTCAAAAGGTGCGCTCACCGTTCCGGCCAAGTGATCCCAGACTGTTTCTTCATAGTCGCCCCGCAAAGCCTTTTTCAAGTTCTCCCATGCGCCCGTTTTGGGGAAGAAAGCTTGCGAGACGTGGAAGCACAAACCGTTGTAATCGGTATCGAGGAACCATGCGGGAACTTCGTCACCGCGACGATTCAGCACTTCCATTGTGGTGGGATCGAAAACGTCCATGCCGAGCAGTTCAACTTCATATTTTTGCAGCTCGTCCTTGCTCTGCGGCTTCACCCGGCGCAATTCTGCTTCCGGCATCCCGCAAACGCTGAAAACTTGGCTGGAACGCATGTTCTTCAGCAGATCGCCCATCATCAGATCGGGCGTAGCTTGCACATAGGTTGCAGGAATCCCGACCACTTCGTCGCACTTCTCAATCAACTCGCGTGCATTCGGCTGAATGGCAAACCCCGTAACGTACAGGTGCGTGTAGTTTTTCGCGTTCGCTTCTTTCGCAGCTTGCCAAACTAAGCCCTCGTTGACCGCGCCGTTTTCCGGGCCGAAGACAAAAGCCACGAGCTTGGAGGAAAGTGGCAGCGCTTTGCCGTTTTGTTCGGCAGCTTCCTGCATTGCGTCTTCCAACGTCGCCTTCTGACCGGGTGCCGTCGCGTCCACGAAAGCCTCGGCAGAAAGTGAGAGGGTCTTTGCTGGCGGACGAATGTTCTTGATTGTGATTGTCCGATTGCCTTCCAGTCGCAGCACGGGAGACTTACGCAAAATCTCAATCATCCGGTCAACGAATGTTCCGTCAGGTTCTTTGTCGATTTCTCCGGCGAGCTTGGTCGCCTTGTCTTCCCACTCCATCGCCGTAGGGATCGTTGCCTCAAAACAGAACGGCCCTGTGACACGAGTTATCTTGTTGTCTGTTTCCGGGCGGTCAACCAAGACCTCTTCTTCCGGTGGTTCGTTGTTGGCGATGGACTTGAGAGTGATGTGCGGCACAATGCCGCCGACTTCTTCGGCTTTATTGTTCTGCTTTCGTTTATAGATAAACCCCGCAGCCGGGCCTCGGTGTTCGTCTTTGAGTTCGTACCAGGGGAAAGTCGCAGTGAGAAGGCGCTGCCGAGCGAGTGCCAGCGGGACGCGGCTGGTGTCAATCGTGATCCAGCGCCGTCCCCACTGCTCGGCGACGTAAGCGGTTGTGCCGCTACCGCATGTAGGATCGAGAACGAGATCACCGGGGTCGGTGGCCATGAGCAGACAACGAGCTACAACCTTAGTTGAAGTCTGGACCGAATACATCTTGGGATCGGAATAGCCAGCGATCACCGTGTCCTCCCACAGGTTAGTCAAAGACTGGCCGACAAAGTCGTCGAAATAGCGCACGTATCGGAGAGTGTCGCCCATAACGATGAGCCTGTTGGCGCTCTTTAACTGTTTCATGCCCGCTTCGCCCGTTTTCCAGACTCCCTTTGCAGGCCGGAAAACGCGGTTCTCAAAATCGACTGGATACTTGGTCTTCTCGACCCCGGTTTGAGATGTCAGGTTGTCCGGCGTGAAGATTTTGGCGTGTTCTGGTATCTGAGTAAGGTCTTCGCGCTCTTCTGGGGTCATCCTTCGGCGTGTCCCATCCGGGAGTTCGAGCCAAGTGTACCCGCCTAGATCGCCGTTCAGCAGTTGCTTAGTCGAATATAGCTGGCGATATTTGACCTGCGTCGAATCGCGGGCGTACCACAACAGATAGTCGCAGACTGCAGGAACTGACTGAGCCTTTAAAGACGGGCTGCCAGCTCCTGCGGTTTTCTTGAAGCTAATAATCGCCACCCGATTCGATGCTCCGAACACTTCTTCCATCAACTCGCGGACGTGGTGCAGATTCTCATCACTAATCTGCACAAATACACTTCCGCTCGGGCTCAACAGCTCCCGCGCCATCACTAGCCGGTCGCGCAAGTACGTCAGATAGGAGTGAAGGCCCAGTTCCCACGTGTCGCGGTAGGCTTGCACCATCTCCGGTTCGCGGGTCATATCCTCGTCGTCGTTGTGACTCACATCTCGTTTGCGGACGAAGGGTTGGAAGTTCGAGCCGAATTTCACGCCATAGGGCGGGTCGATGTAGATCATCTGCACTTGCTCACCCAGGTTCTCGTAGCGCAGCAGGGAGTTCATTACGACCAGCGAGTCGCCCAGCATCATGCGGTTAACCCAAGGATCTGGGTATTCGTATGCGCGCAGCACTTGATCGGTAATGGAGTGCTGCGGATCGCCGAACAGATCAAACATGGTCGCCTGATTGCGGTCAAAGCGATGCCCCTTCAGCGTGTCGAGGATCGCTTTGGTGGAAAGCCGCTCGTGGATGAATAGCGGCAGCGTGGGCACATCGAACGACAGCCGCTCCGCCTTGCCCGCCCAGTTCAGGAAGGGCTTGCTCATGGCCTTCAGTTCGCCAATAGCTGCTTGCGCGGCAGCAACGTGGCCCGCAGCCTCTTTAGTTTCCGGCTTACCATTGAGCTTCTTCCGCGCCTCGCTCAGTTCCGCTTCAGCCTTGGCAATCCGCGCCTCGCCGCGCTCGCGCGACGGATTCTGTCCGTCCCATTCCAGGGCAGGCGAGAGCGAATCGTCATAGCGATACTTCTTCGGCGGCAGCTTCTTCTTGAACTGCGCCTGCGTCCCGATCTCGGGCCGCATCGGGCTTTCCGATTCAGGGTGCTTGTAACTCTTGGCAGGTTTGGGCGTGGGTTTGGAGGTGCTGCGCGTTCGTGCCATCCACAGAACTCCGGGCGTGCAATCGAGATGCTGGGAAGTAAACCGAGTAAGCTTACACGATGTGGAAGGCCCGCTACTATGCTCCTCGAATCGTGGTAGCGGTGCAGTTTGAAATTGACAGGGTAGGTAGCATTTGGCTCTGGCCTGCGGGAAACTGATCGCATGGCAATCAAGAAATGTCTAACGGTTCCCTGTCCGAAATGTGGCGCGAAACCGGGCGAAGCCTGCAGACTGGTCGGCAAGTGGAAGGGCAGTCCTCCGAATATGTGCCACGATGAACGCGTGGCACGGTCCAAAGAGGATGCCAGCCAAGCCGCTGCTCGGATCGTGAGAGAAGCGACGAAGGATTAGCTGCCGGGAAGATCGTTATCTGGAAATGGAAGTTCCAGTGTAGCGCCCCGCTTGGGCAATACGCGGTCCACCATCTTGACATACCTGTTCCACCCAAAACCAGAATTAATCGCCAGCCGTTGAAACATCATCAGAGAGTACAAATGCTGCGCCAGCATCGGATGCCCAACATCTTCCGATAGCCATTGATGGAGTTTATTCGATCTTTTCCCGGCTTCATCGGGAGGTGACTTTCTTTCCAGTTCCTCCAATAAACCCGGCGCGAGACGCGCATAAACCAGATCGCGCGTGTAATGCGCCACGACGCTGTACCTGTTCTTCTGCATTCCTGGCCAATGCCAGCCTTTCAATTTGTAGATATTTTCGTAGAACTCATCGGGAAAGCGTTTTACCCATGCCGCCAGCTCCTTGCGAATCAGTTTTTGAAGATAGACATGCAAAGCATCTTGGGGACGTACCCCTTGGTATCCTGTGACTTCATCGATGACCGCGATAATACCGATCTTGGCAAAAGATCGAATGACAATATCCGCGGCATCGACGTATTTTGATTGTGTTGGAGTCAATATCTTTCCGTGATCTCTGGCTTTTAGGAGCAGCTCGCAAACATCTATGAGGTTGGTCGCTTCATATCCGTAAGCGGATCGGCCACCATGTAGGGGGCTAAACAAAATTGGAGAGCGCAAGCGCGCCGCCAAATCGTTGGAAGTATTGAGTTTAGATTCTATCTTCTCTACAAACTGTGCCATTCTCAGCGCGCCAGTAGTTGCACCGCCAGTGGACATGCCCAGAGTAGTTTGCATTCCGCGCTGCGTAATTAACCGTGTTCCGTCCTCCAACACAAACACAGGGATCTTCAGCGAGCCAATACTGACGATTCCTGCGTGAGGTGCCTTCGGCATCGGTTTGTCGCCCCAGCGCGCCGCCGCAGCCTTCTTTGCGATCAGCGATCTCTCCTCTGGGGTCAGCACTTCCGCTCTCGCAAATCCGCCTTTAGCCTTCGGCCCCTGATCTTTCATGCTTGCACCTCATAATTGAAATAATGCTTGCATTATACCATGCAAGCATGTATTTTCAATATGCTTGCACGGAGAAGATTAGATGAACCGGCGCGCTACGGACAAACGCACCGCAGTAAGCGCTGCCCTAGTTGAGGGGACTTCCATCAACGCAACCTGCCGAATGACCGGGGTTGCGAAGCAAACCACAGACGGGCATCGCGTATACGCTGAAGCTGTCGAAGATGCCTTCAGCGCGGATATTGACTACGCGTCGCTGGTCAAGATTTATGGTGCGTCGAATGACAACCCGCTACAGCCCCGCAACCTGCGTTGGGGGCCGCACTGGAGTTCTCGCCGGGAATCCCGATCCCGACCATATCTCAACCTCGTTCGTGGAGCGCAGCAATCTTTCGATGCGGAGGGGATGCGCCGTTTTACGCGGCTAACAAACGCTCTTAGCAAGACACTGGAGAACCACGGCCACATGGTCGCACTGCACTTCATGCACTACAACTTCTGCCGATTGCACAAAACGATACGTGTTACGCCCGCAATGGAGGCAGGGTTGACGGATCACGTTTGGGCATTAGATGAACTAGTCGCGTTGCTTTAGCATCGAAAATTCTTATGCTGGCGATAGGTGTTTTCAATTTGCGAATGGGGTAGGAACGTTCCAGAGTTTGCAAAGAAGTCACCATTTTGGGGGTCAAATCTAAGAAAGGGGGTACAACGACAATGCCCTTCGGATACGGTCCATTCACATTCGATGAAGCTGGGATCGGTAGCTTGGTGGAGTCTGGTGGCGTGTATGGTTTGGCAAAACCATCAGCCTCTGCGCTTGGACGCTACACGATCCTTTATGTGGGAAAGACCGGAAACCTGCGGGAAAGACTGAGAGCCCATCTCAATAATCCGCCTGTCTCCGGTATAACCCACTTCTTTGCTGAAGCGATTAATGGCGACGCGGCAAGAACTGAACGAGAATATGCGCTAGTTCAGGAGTTCAAGCCCGTCGGCAACGCGCTCCTCAAGTAACTCGCCGGTTCCATCGAACCGACCAGTCACTCGATCAAAGAACAGCCTTTTAGCCCCGACGTGGAGCACAGAATATCGTGCTCCCGTCGACAGATAGACAGTCTCGTTCGTGCTTGGATAGATGTACTCAAACTCCCTGATCTTTGCCGGTGCCTGGACAAGCTCAAGTGCGAATCCAATCGCATGCCGCAGAGTGCGTCGTGCGGCCTGCCAAATTGATTCGCTGCCATGTCGTACAGGTGATGATTCCATATAGTCCATTCTTACCGGGTCTACAGCGTAGTTCCATACCCTGCACTCTGTAAAGGCCACCAGCCGAAACGTCAGTCGCTGTGCCGAAGGATGTTACATACGTAACATAGCATACTCATGTAACATCAGTAGCCTGGGAAAATGGACCCCAAAGAACCAACCTGCGCACTAAACCTTAGAGGGTTCTCAACTGACCTGAAATGGAAGTGCCGCCGAAAGGCAGCGGACAAGCGAGAAACCCTGCTCCAATATGTGGAGCGAGTGTTGCGCGAAGATGTCGAAGCCAAGGAAGAAATCAAGACGCAAGGCAAACCATATGCCAAACGAAAGATGCTCTAATTTCAAACTGCACCACTACCCGAATCGTGCATGTCCGAATCGCCAGTCAGAGTGGCGATTCGGTGCTCGGAGTATCACCGACTCTGGTGTTTGGAGTCACAGACGAACTGTTCTAGCAGTGCTCCAATGGACAGCCTGTACCAAAACCAATGAGAACAAATGAAATATCAGAAAGGCGAGGAAATGCCCCGACCAAGCTTCACAGTCGACGGTGCTGCTGAAGCCCTGCAAGTAAAACGTGAAGTCATCCAACGTGCGGTAGACCTCGGCGCAATCCTGCCGGATGCCGACGGCAGGATTTCCGACGCAGAGCTACATGCTTTCATCAACCTAGGTTTCCGTAGTCACCGTTACGATGAACACGGTAACAAACTGCCGGGAGCGAAAAGCTAATGAAGCACATCACGAAGGCAGCTATTGTCGCAATGGCGGAGCCGAAGGAATGGCTGAGGATCACTCCAGACGACCGCTTGCGGTTTGCCCTCATGCTCAAGATTGATGGTCCCCACATGCTATGGTCCGGGGCGCAGAATGGCACCTACGGTCAATTCAAGTTCCGATCTGGCAGCAAGGAACATCCGCAGGTTGTTGTAGGTGCTCACATCTTTGCCTATTTCAATGCTCACAGCTTGCACCTCCCCTCTCCTGGCGAACTGAAGGGATTGGACGTTGGGCACACTTGCACGAACCACCTGTGCTGCGAACCTCTGCACCTTTACCTGGGAACGCATGCCGCGAACATGGAGGAAGTGTTGAAGTACCGGGAACCGGCGGAGAAGATAGCACCACCCATTACGATCTGATTTTCCAGCGAACAAAAAGGGGCAGGTCCGGTGCCTAGGTATCGACCTTGCTGTACCTACACCACCGAATTGGTAATACCCAGCTTCCATGCACCTTTGGCAGTGGTTTTGCATCCCATTTTCGATGCCAGCATTACTCTCCCAATCAATCTGGTAATGCTGTGGAATCACTCTTTGGAACCCAGCCGGACACTCTCATATCCCTCTCGCCGGTAACCCCCTTGGGATTGGCACGGATTGCGCTGGCTTCGCACAGGGTGCTAAGCCCCTTTAGATCACCATGTACGTGTACACCGAAGACTGCAAGTATAGAAGCTAGTTCCCTGCCTTCGCTGGCACCGTGAACATCTTGTCAGCTAGCCTCTCTGTCGCAGCCCTCAACGAGCTAGATACAACCTGCATGTAGACTTGCGCAGTGGTACTTGCTTGCTTGTGCCGAGCGATAGCAGAAACGGTTTTCAAGCTACCCACGTCCTGCGCATGGGTGAGCACAGTCCGGCGCAGCACCTGGAACGTCAGCGGGGTTTTGATCTTCGCTTGCTTCGCCAGTGGTTGCAACACACGATGTAGGTAGTTACCTGCGTGAATGAATCCGCCGTCCGCGTTCGGAAAAACAAAGTCGTTCTCCCCGTTGCGTTCGCTCTTAGCGTGCCACACGGTCAACGTCTGTGCAGCGAGTTCCGGCAATACTTGCTTTTCTGCTTCGCCCTCTTGCGTGGTCTTAGTAAACGGGCGCAGCGCACCGTGGTAGAGACTTGAGTCAAGAGTTAACGTCGCACCGTCCTGCGTCAAGTCCACATTGCGCCAGCGTAGCGCGAACAATTCACTAGGGCGAAGGGCAGTTGACAGCACCAGGCGCAGCAGCGCGAGTTCCATCGTCTGCACTCCAAACGGTGACGCGGCCTCCAGCAGCGCGGCAATCTCCTCCATACTGAGGAAAGGGTGAGGCGTAGCTTTCAAGTGCTTGGGTACTCGCAGAGACCGCGCGGGATTCTTTCGGATGTAATCCTGCTCGACAGCTTCAGCAAAAATGCTCTTGAGGTATGCGTGAGTCATACGGACGGTAGAGGCACTTCGCTTCTCTGCCAGTTGATTGATCCAAGATTGCAAAGCAACGTTGTCGATGTCCTTCAGCGCAGCCCCGTTGAATCGTTCGTAGATCGTTCCAAGTTTCTGTAGAATGGTTTCGCGTGAGGATGGCCGCCAGTCTCCCTCGCGTGTTGGAATCCAGCGTGACTTTATGAAGCCTTCGAGGGTGACCGCGCCGCCGTCAGTGATGCCTGTCTCTTCGACAATTAGCTTGCGGAGGGCTTCGAGTGCTTCCTTCTCCGGCATGCTGGCCGGACCTATGCGACGTGCAACGGGTTTGCGCGATTGCTTCCCGTCCCGGTCGATGAACGTCTTGCGGAAGTGGCCGATCTTCGCGCTGCCTTCCGTGGTTAACCATCCTTGCTGCACTCGCATAGGTTTGACCTCCAATGCAAAGCTAACGCTAAGTGATTTTCGTTGTCTGTGCTTCAAATCACAGAAAATAAGATTATTAGATTGACCAGCGCGGATGGCAGTACAAGGCTCTATATTGGATTCACCCGGCGCATCAGGCCGGCATTCCAGATTCATCATACAGAAGGGCTAGCGATGACCTATCTCGACGTGGTTTTTAACTACGGGTCTTTGCCGGGGGAAAACGAACTGCGCGCCATCGACAGCATGCGTGAGGTGTACGGCATCCGATCGGTGCGGTTCGATAACAAGCAGCGCACTGTACGCGTGGAGTACGACGCGTCACGCATGAAGCAGGATGCAGTCGCGAAGCTGTTGCGCAGTGCCGGAATCGATGTGCGGGAGCCGGTGGCGCTGGCATAGGAGAAGTTCGCAGGCATGGATGCACGAAAGCTGATCGGAGACGGCCGCGAAAAGCTGGAGAAGCATCGCGGGCGCCTGAGTGCAGCAGAAGTGCTACGGCGTTATAAAGACGAGGACTTGCCTGCATTTGCCGAAATCGAACTGACAGACGTTAACCAGACAGGAATTTTTGGAGAGCGTTCGCTTGACGTAGCCGCCTGTCGAGGAGATCTTGAAGAGATCTACGCTCTTCTTGACGGCGGGGCGAATATTGACGCGCCAGGCGAGAACGGAAATACTGCGCTGCATGAGGCTGTAGGCCAAGGGCATTTTGACGTCGTCAGGGTCTTGCTTGCCTTCGGTGCTCGTACAAACATTCGGACGAGTTCGGACAAATCCCTTTGGATATGGCTTCCTTGCCAAGCTATGAAACGCGTTAAGAGATATTGAGATTGCTTGAGAGTATGGGATAGCGGCGCTCAGCCAAAGGAACTTCTGGAAATCGGA
>Ga0209580_10000429_pt1 | contig 23694 bp, 20 predicted proteins | sample Coa_R1_5_FD_187153 | JGI IMG/M metagenome (GOLD analysis project Ga0209580, IMG submission 187153) | Surface soil microbial communities from Centralia Pennsylvania, which are recovering from an underground coalmine fire - Coalmine... | ecosystem: Environmental > Terrestrial > Soil >... | reverse complement strand
TGTGGGAAATCGTGCTTCGATGACCTCGACGCTGAACGCGGTTCCGGGCGGCTCGTTCTTCTTCGACGCCAACGACCGCCTGACCACCGACACATACGACGGCAATGGCAACACCACTTCGTCTGCTAGCATAGTCAACAAATACGATTTCGAGAATCGGATGACCCAGCATGGCGGCCTTTTGCTAGCCTACGATGGCGACGGCAACCGGGCCTCGGAAACCATCGGCGGAACCACCACGAAATTCCTCGTTGACGACCACAATCCCACGCATCTTCCACAAGTGCTCGACGAGCTGATTAGCGGCTCTGTGACTCGAACCTATGCGTACGGCTTGCAGCGTCTCAGCGAAAACCAGCTTATCAGCGGAAACTGGACGCCAAGTTTCTATGGCTACGATGGACATGACAATGTGCGGTTCTTAGTAAACTCGGCAGGCACCGTTACGGATTCCTTCGATTACGACGCCTTTGGAATGCCGATCCGCACCAGTGGCACTACTCCGAACCAGTTCCTCTACAGCGCTGAAAGATCAGACAGCAGTGTTGGCCTCTACGATCTACGCGCCAGGTACTACGACCAAGCAACCGGAAGATTTTGGGCCAGAGACCCAGAAGAAGGCTACACGCGGCTTCCTCGAACTCTGCATCCCTACATGTACGCGTGGGACGATCCAGCAAACCGAATCGATCCGACTGGTCGTGACTCCGCAGAATACACGCTTTCGTTGAATCGCGTTTCGCTACGTACCATTCTAGGACAGATTGCCCTAGCTACAGCCCTCGCGTGTGCCACCGAGGAAGATGCGACTGGATTTGGCTCGATCTTCTATAACCTGCTGAATGGCAGCAACCCGCTCAACCTGCAGCAAGCTGGTCCATGCGCCGTGAAGCCCGGGCCGACGTGCAAGACCGAGTACCCAGACCTGATTCCTGTGAAGCGATTGCCTTGGTTCTATGAGTTCCCAAACGAGGACGCGGCATTCTACGCTCTTTCCGACATCTACGCGCCTCGGCAAATACGAAAGACTACTGACGCGATGGCAACGGGAGGTCCCTGTCCGGTTGGAGGCCAGTACAAACCCGGATGGCACATCAACACCAACTTCGTAAAAGGTGGCGGCTATGCAGGTGCGCTAGTTGGCTGCCCGTGCTGCGATGACAGCAGCGGCGAACCACAACCCACCGAGCGTTGGGGCATCATTCCAGAACTGGATGTACAGTAGCGTGGAGCACACAATTAAGCGGCAGGAACCCACCGATGTGGTCAGGCACTGGCTGCTCAGCCTAGTGGTCGAGCATCCCTTAAGCTTGAGATGGCTCTTCCCTGAGGTGGAGGCTCAGGGGTTGAATGTAAAGCCGATACCATACCGTGACTCGGAAGATTACGCAACGGGCATCCGTGAGTTGGTCACGACGGGGATGGTGAAGCTAAAGTCCGAGTTTCCAGAGGATGACGTGGAGAGCGTTGCCGGCGTTTCGAGGGTATTAGACCGATTCCTAGCACTCCCAAAAGAAGAGTCACATCAGCTACGCCGTTTGGCCCGGAGGGACGAACGGGCCCAACAACCGAGCAAGCGGGTCTGCTTTGAGCTGACGAAAAGTGGCGGCGAAGCATGGGAGAAAGTTGCGGCGCCGGAGTGGGGCCGCTTTGTGTACGCTACGACAACCTACAGCGGAACTGATCCACAAAGAGAGGCGGTCGGCGAACTCCTCTCGCTCAATCGGGACCTACTGATTGCGTACATGGGATGGTACCCGGAGGTGAGGCGGGAGCAGATTAAGCTGGCAACGATCCAGTGGGAAACGCTTACTGACAAGGAGGTACTCTACTGGAAGCGGCTCCCGTTTGTTCACCGCGCTTCATTCCAGACCACGCCTGCCGAGGCACGGTGGAATAGCTACAAGGAGCCACAGTGGTTCTGGGAATGGTGGGTCTCGACCTGTTCCTGGCACAAGAAGCCGTGGGAGCTTCCGAACTGGCCCACAGAGTAGAGTCTTCCCAACGACTCAACCCCGGCCATGCCTGCGGCATGGGGAGTAGGGGTGACGCGTCACTCCGGAACGGGTGCTGCACGCGAGCGCGCGGTTACCGTGCGCGAACCTGTTGAAAGCACGGCAGCTAAGTAGGAAATCGAGTAATCGTGGTTGCTGTAGAGCAACCGGAAGTTAGCGCAGGCGAACTTATTGAAAAGAAAGAGCAGCACGAAATCTCCCATTTTTTTCGCTGGGAGTGTACGGAGCGCGGGAGCCGAGTCAAGGGTCTGCGCTGCGCTCCGATGAACGCGCAAAAACCGCGCGCCCTTGACCCGGCTCCCTCTCCGCTCCTGTCTTGCTTCCAGCTAGGAAAAAATGTGATTGAAAAATGGGAGGAGGGTGTCCCGATCACGACGCCGTGGTGCAAGTGCCAGAGATCCTGGAAAATGAGAACAATGAGCTGACCTGTTTCAGCCGTCGCCTGTTGGCCAGCCTGTACGACGAACTGGTGGATCTGGATCACAAGGTCGCGCAGATCGAGAAGGAGTTGCGCACAGTCTATGACGCCAGCGAACCATGTCAACGGATCGCGGCGGTGGAAGGCATCGGGCTGCTCACCGCTACCGCGATCGTTGCCGCGATGAGTGATGGAAAAGTTTTCGAAAACGGTCGTCAGTTTGCTGCTTGGCTAGGATTAGTTCCGAAGCAGCACTCTAGCGGCGGCAAACCTCGTCTGCTCGGGATCAGCAAGCGTGGAGACCCCTACTTGCGAACTCTGCTCATCCATGGAGCCCGAGCTGTCGTGTATCGGGCATGCCGTAAGAACGATGCCCGCAGCGTGTGGATCGCAGACAAGCAGCGCCGACTCGGAACAACGAGGGCCTGCGTAGCGGTAGCGAACAAGAACGCGCGAATCGTGTGGTCACTGATAGCGCGTGGAGGACGACTCGCATTATATTCCCACCTCCAAGCCTCGATACGCTCCGCGGCTTCTGGCAGCTGACTGAACCAGTGAGCATCCAGACATTCGGCCCGCAGCGTTCCGTTAAAACTTTCCACGTGCGCATTGTCGGTCGGCTTCCCGGGTCGCGAGAAGTCGATCTTCACCTGGTTATGGTAAGCCCATAGATCCATGACCTGACTGCTGAACTCGCTAACCGTTATCACAGAACAGCATTTGAGGTGCTCCACGTTGCACGCTGATCCGTTGCAGCACTCGGACTACATCCGGACCTTTCAAACTCTGGCCGACTTCAATGGCCAAGCATTCCCGCGTGTACACATCCACTACCGTCAACGCCCGAAACCGCCGGCCGTCACTGAGTTGATCGGCCACGAAATCCAAGCCCCAGACCTGGTTCGGCCGTTCCGCCCGCGGCTTCTGCCGGCTGTGCTCCGAGACCATTCGCCGTGCCTTCGGCCCGAATGGGGTGAACACCAGCTACCGCTACGATTCGGTTTCGCATCTGCTGAGCGTGCTGCACCAGGCGGGAAGCACGGTTTTGGACGGAGCCAGCTATACATATGACGCTGCCGGAAATCGCACCAGCAAAACCAATGACTTGAACGGGGTAACCTCGAATTATGGTTACGATCCGCTGTACGAATTGACCCAAGTCACGCAGGGCGGTAGTACCACTGAGAGCTATTCCTATGACGCGGTGGGGAATAGGCTGAGTTCTCTCGGCGTGCCTTCTTATCAGTACAATTCGTCGAACGAGCTGACATCGAGTTCGTTCGGTAGCTACACCTACAACGCAAACGGCAATACCCTCTCCGACGCCCAGGGCCGCAGCTTCACTTGGGACTTTGAGAACCGGCTGACGCAGGTCGTCAATCCCGGTGTTGGGACGACAGCCTTCCGCTACGACACCTTCGGCAGACGAATTCAAAAATCAGGACCACTCGGCACAACGAATTTCGTCTATGACGGCCCGAACCTGCTGGAGGAAGTCGATGGAGCAGGGAATGTCCTCGCCAGGTACACACAGGGGAAAGAAGCCGACGAAGTTCTATCTCAAGACGCTCGCCCTTCATCGCGAGCACACCCTGTCCGACATGTTTGTGGCATATTTGTTGGGCCGTAACATCCGATACGAAGGACACGTTCAAGCACGGACCCGCAGCTCCACAAGTGCAAAACATGCTCTCGGAGTGATCGATATGACTATTGACTACGCTCTACAGGGACTATGATTGTAAAGTTACTATGATTATGTATGGGCCGGATTCTCCAAGTGACTTTCTTCCCGCACCTTTGCGGAGGAATATACTCCGCGGTCGATGTGGCCTATTGGCGGCGCCGCTAGGAGTTCAGCAACTTTACGGAACCCTTCATGGCTAACTCGGTCAGCCCAGCATCGAGTGGACCCGCAGGTCCTCATTTCGAAGGCCAAGTCGGTGCTTTCTATTTGCTGTCTCTGCTCGCGCGCGTGGAGCCCCGCGGACTGCCCGGCACGACGATTGATCGGGTTGAGTTCCAAAGGGCTGCCGAGGGTCATCCCCTGGACGATGTCATCGTGCATGGCCACGACCCGCAGGGGAAACCTGCCGTTCTTGAGATCCAAGTCAAAAGAAGCATGACTTTCGCGCCCAGAGACACGGTTTTCCGTGAGGTCGTAGGGCAGATTGCGAAGGTCGTGTGCAAACCAGAGTTCTCGAACGCGCGGTATGAGCTTGGGATCGCAATTTCTCGAACATCGCAGAAGATCGACGGTGCATATCAAGACGTCCTGGCCTGGGCGCGGCAACTCGGGGATACCGCCACTTTCATCGATCGGATCAATCGACGCGGCTCCGCGAATAAGGACATGCGCGAGTTTGTGAACACATTCAGATCACATCTTCATGAAGCTGGCGCCCCACATGACGACGAGACTGTTTGGAGTCTCCTTCGTAGACTTCAGATTTTCGTTTTTGACTACACGGCCACCGGGTCGATGTCTGAGGAGCTTGCGAAAGAACGAGCCGTTCGCGCTCTTCATGCAGACGATGCGTCGCGGGCTGGCGAGCTTTGGTCGGCGCTGACCGAACTTTCCATAAAGATTGCTTTTTCTGGGGGGGACCGTACGCGTGAGCGTTTGTTGGAAGATCTTCGGGAAAAATCCTTCCGGCTTTCTGGGGATCGGCACAACATCTCTGCACGCACGGCCCTTGCCGAAGCGTCCCGCAATGCACTCGTAGACATCGGCGATCGCGTTGGCGGGGCAATGCTCACGCGCCACCAGCGGGTCGCTCAAATTCGCGCGGCTCTCGACAGTGGTCGCTATGTCGAAATCAGAGGCGATGCGGGCGTCGGGAAATCGGGAGTACTCAAACACTTTGCCGAACAATTATTCGGCGAGGTGCAGGTGATCGTTCTAAGTCCGAGCCGCACGGTGCCTAGGGGCTGGCCGGCGATGCGAGCGGTAATAGGTTTCGACGGCACCGCGCGCGACCTTCTCTCGGATTTGGCCAGCGACGGCGGCGCGGTACTGTTCGTGGACAACCTAGACTTCTATGAAGAGGAAGAGCGCCTTACCGTCATCGATCTAGTTCGCGAGGCAACCAAGGTTCCTGGCATGTCAGTCATTGCCACAGCTCGTCGTGATTTCGGCGTCGCGGAGCCAAGTTGGTTGCCCGCTGATGCCATTGACAAACTGGGGAGGGCCGAACCTGTTGTCATTGATGAGCTTTCAGAAGCTGAGACGGAAGAACTACGACATGCCGCTCCAAATTTGAGGGCGTTACTCGCAGACACCCATCCCGCGCGCCAAGTGGCCCGGAATCTGTTTCGCCTTTCACGCTTGGCCAGCTTGCCTTCCGATGCGCCAGTCGTGCGCACTGAGGTCGAAATGGCCCAGCAATGGTGGGAGTTCGCGGATGGACCGAAGGATCAGAATCATCGCGATCGCGCACGGGTACTCAGGGTGGTGGCGGAACAGGCGCTTTCTCGCACTGAGCCGCTTGATGTCAGGGAATTTCCCGCAGCCGCTGTAGACGCATTGGTGAGAAGCGAGACTCTGGTTGATCTTGGAAACGACCGCGTGACTCTCCGGCACGATGTCTTACGGGAATGGGCAATCGCCAATCTGCTCTTCTCTGACCCTACGCTCGTTCAAAAGCTACCTTTTGATCGGCCCGCCCCCGCAGGCTTGGCTAGGGGAGTTGAAATGGCGGCTCGCATCACAATCGAGCACTCCGCCGACAGCGTTGCTTGGGAATCGTTCCTTGATGCTCTGAGTAAAGAGGGCTACCACGGCTCCTGGCGGCGATGGGGGCTGCTGGCCCTCGTCCGCTCGGAAGTTGCCAAAGAATTGCTAGACCGAGCCTCCGGATGCTTATTCGACAACAAAGCTGAAGGGCTCCGCGACCTTATTAGGCTGGTTATGGCAATTGACGTGGAGGCAGGGGCGAAAAGGTTTTCGGAGCTTGGGTTCGATCCAAAATTGATTCCTGCGGGGCTCAATGTTCCAAACGGACCATCTTGGGGTCGGCTCATACTTTGGCTCCTTACGCTTGGGGAGTGCCTACCGGCCGCAGCGATCCCCGATGTGGTTGATTTTTACATCGCATGGTCCACCGGAATGCTTGGTCAAGATCCTTTCACTCCGGTGCTGGTTAAGTGGCTGTATCGGTGGTTGACTGAGATTGAAGGCTCGAACGACCTTCATCGAAAGGGAGAACAGCAGAGACCGTTCAATGGAGAACTCACATATGAGCAGATCGGCGATTTGGCGGCCGATCTCAGAACAGGTTTTTTGTCCTTCTGCAATCATGCCCCAGAACTCGCTCGAGAATATTTGCAATCACTGAGAGCGCATGAACACAGCGGAGACTCCTTACGCGAAATCCTCAAATTTCGCGGGGCGCTCGCGCAAGCGGCACCTAAGGAACTGGCGGAGATTACAGCCGAACTCCTTATCCCGAACGACCCGGAGGAAGAAGAGGACTACGGCGGAATGTTCCGTGAGGCTTTCGGATATCATGACACCGATTTCATTCCGGCATCCCCTTCCCAAGGGCCGTTCCTGGAGCTACTCATTCATGCGCCAGACGATGGCCTAAAGCTTATACGGAAACTGATCGATCATGCGATTCTGTTTCACACCGGAGGCAAGGATTTTGGAAAAAACGCGATAAAGATATCTTTTCTAGACGGGAGCGAAGTAACTTTTTCCTGGGTTCAATCCTACAATTGGTCGCGAGATGTGGGGTCGGGACCGACCATTGCGGCTTGTACGCTCATGGCATCGGAAGCGTGGGGGCATCGCCGTATCGAAGCTGGAGAACCTATCGAGAAGGTGCTCGCCGATGTCATCGGATCTTCAAACCTACCGGCAGCGTTCTTGTTGGTGGTGGTCGATTTGCTGATATCGCATTGGCCGAAATCACGCGAGTTGGCAATACCTTTCCTCGGATCTCCGGAGCTCCTTTGCCTAGAACGCCAGAGAAAAGTACACGAGAGCATTGAGCTTCCCGATTTGTTCGGACTTAAGGGCCTTCAGAAGGAGCCCGCTGGTGCCGCTAGCCTCGACAGTCTCAAACAACGTCCTTCTCGGCGCCACACGCTCGATGACCTGCTGCCATACTATGCGTTCGATGACTGCCTCAGAAACCGTGATGAACTTGTCGGGTTCTTGCGCCGCGCAGCAACTCGGCTTGGCCCGCCCAATAGGCAAGCGGACTTGGGAGATCCCGAGTTCATGGTTCTCCATGCCTTAAATCTCATTGACGCAAAAAACTGGCGAGACAAGATGATTCAAACAAAGGACGGCCCGACCGAAGTCCGTGAGTATGTTCCGCCCGATGAGGAAACCCAGCATCTTAAGCCTCTGCAGGACGAAATCCGCGAGCAACAGGCTAACAATGCGATGGAGGCAAGAATCAGGATCGCCTTGAACGAATCAAGCCGCTCGTCACCAGCATTCGCGGCTGCGGCAATCGAATGGGCAAAAAAGCAACCGACAATGAAAAACAAAGACCAAGATGACGGAGGAGAAAGTGACGACGATCACGGGCGCTCGATGCGGGAGGAGACCATTGTTACTGCTGCCATGATTGCAGCCCGAGATGGTGGTCCCGAACTGATCGCAACCCATGAAGCATGGATTCGAGACACGTTCGTGCGAGTGCAAAACGGCAAAAATGACCCCGTCCACAGAGTACGAGCTGGGCTGCAATTCAACCCAATGGCGATTGCTTTCGTCGGAATGGTTCTGCTGCTCAAAAATCGCTTCAACATCGAGGACGTTCACAGTCTTCTCCAAAGCGCCGGCAATGACAACCCTGCGGCGGCGCAAGGTTTTGCGGCTTCTGCTGGATTGCTTGCTGAAATCGATGAGCGGCTCCCGCGCTCGATGCTTCGCTGCGCTTTTGCGGCGTGTGCCAAACCTCGTCAAGACTGGAGGAAGCCGGAGGCTGAATATACCGCACGTGTTAAGTTTTGTCGCCAAGCGATCGCAAAGGCAATTGATATTGAGTTGGCCTGGCTAATAGGCAAGCAAGAAGAACCTGGATGGCCTCAATTCACGCCCAAACCTGCTCGGCCTAGGCAACGCTTCCGCAGAGCAGGAAACAAAGAAAAGAAGGCTGCCGAAGAGTACGTCGAACCGGATGTGTACACGGATCATCAGGCGGCAGCACTATGGTTGGGAAGCGCAGCACGTCTTTTCGACGTGAACCAGCGACCCTGGTTACGCGATATCGTCAGCATATACGGGTCTTGGGTATACGTCGCGAATGGATCGGAACTGCAGGGGGATGAAGATACAGACCATGGTCCGACGGAATGGAATAGTAGTTTTTTCAAACTGCTGGCGTGTTCCGTACTGGGCTAACATCGACGCAAATCGACGACACTATTCTTATCCCGATCACCCGCTTACCCGACCGAGCTTTTTTCGATGTTATGACGTCGTTCCTGCGAGAAGTTGATGCTATCTATTTCAATGATTGCGTGCTGCAGAACGCGTTCGCAGTGCAGATACGCTCAGCATTAGCGAAGAAAATAATGGCAACACGGGCCTGGAATCGCCATGTCCGTGACCACTCAACATCGACGGAATTGCATTTCGGTCCAGCGATAGCGACTGTTTTCTTCAACGACTACGGGGGTTTCCAGCCCCCGAAGTGCTACCTGTACCCAAAAGCCATCGATCGTCTGGACCCATTTCTTCCGTTGCTCAAGGAGATCGCCGAAACCGGCCAATTCTTTCTTCCAGTCATTACGTTGCTCAACCTTCTCGAAGTCGCCCCGCGCGGCTCTCATTTGTCGGTTATCGTTACAGCTGGCAAGGGCTGGTTGGTCGCCCATCCGGACGAAAAGGAATTCTGGATCGACCAAGGTGTTGGGCGCCGCTTGTGCTCGTTGCTACAGGCAGTTTTCGCCTTAGATCCTACGATTTTTGGTCTAAATCAACCCGTCCGAAGGGATATTGATGCCTTGCTGGCCAACCTAGTCCGTATGGGTGTCGCGGAGGCCAATCGTCTTGAAGATAGCCTTTGTAAATTGTCGCCGCCCTGAACCGACGCGAGCTGCAGCCGAAGGGGTGAGCTCCGCTGGCGATCCTGCTGGTGCCGTGGAGGACCCTGCGGCTATCAGCTCAGCAATATCGCGGGCGTACGACTTCGCCGGTCTCGTCATTTTCGGCACTACAGCTATGTCGGTTATGGTCAGGAAGAAAAGACGGCTTTATTGTGCGCCGACTCCAAAATCACCCTTGTCACTATTACATGTACATGTCGGCGGAGGCCAATTCCAGATTACTACGATTTATCAAAAGATGTGGCAGGTTTGTGAGAAGCACCATTCGATCAGTGCCTCTTCATCCCAGCGGACTGAGCTCGTTTTCGGGGAACAATTAGGGGCTCGAAATCCGGTGGTTTGCTGGCGGGCTCGTGAATCATCACTGCCGCAGTCGCAGAGAGTGGCAGGAGCCGACGAGCAATATAGTACTTGTCCCAGGTCCATCATCACCTGGCTTGGCGCCCTGAGTTCCCGAAGAAGGTCGCTGGGGTTTGGGCGATTTCCCTTCACAAACGTTTGAGCTCTTTTGAGACATGCACAATCTTGCCTTCCACCGGCATGGCTTCCAGTGTGTTCAACGTGCCCTCTTTGAGGAAACGGCCCAGAGCGGACGCGTCATAAAAATAGGTTCCCCGTCGACTTTTTGGAAGCCAAAGAAAAGACGCATTTAGCACGATCGGATGCACCGTCTTCCAGCTTGCTTTGGGACCGAAATGTTTGCGAACGATGCCTGGGTGCTTCGCGAGATCATTCGCAATACGTTCCACTTGCAAAATTCAGGAAATTGATCGGGCGGACATTGACAGATCGACTTTTTATGCTCATTGCAAGAGCAGAGACGAACTGCTCATTTCGGGTATTCACGACCTACGCGACACACTAGAGTCGGCAATCCAGAGCGAGCGGTCACGATCGAAGCCTCATGGGGAAGTCGCTTTTAGCTTGGCGATGTTTCAACATGCCAGTGAATATCACGAGGTTTATCACGCGCTGTTGAACACACATGGATGGCCCGTCTTTCGACAACGCCTGGAAGAGATGTTCGATGAGATCATAAGGCGAGAATGCAAAGCCGAGATTCAGAGGCTCAAGAAAGCGGATTCAGATGTTCCTGTCGACCTATTCGTACATTACCTGACTGCAGGTTTTTTCTCGGTCTTGACGTGGTGGCTAAGCCGACGGAGCCGACTGACGCTGTTACAAATCAATGAAATCTTCCGTTCCTTGGTGCTCCCCACCGTCAACCGGGTTCTTGAATAATTTTCGCAGCTCGCAGAGATCATGTAAGGCAAAAAAATCGATCCTCTCTGAACTGTGCCCCAAAACGTGCCACGACATTTCCATTAGACACGCCCGCACGGAAGCACTTTGACCAAGTATCAAAAAGGCCCGTAAAAGTGCACATAGGAACAATGCGAATGGCACGCTTATGGCACAGTTGCTCACACATAGCGAAGGCTCCTTATGCGAGGCTGCCACTTCGTGAAACAGTTCGGCAAAGAGTATTCCGGCCCGACCTCCCAGCAGACTTGATAACGTTTCACGGTATATCCCGGGCGGAACGGCGGTAAAGTTCAGTTTTTCCCGTCGAGCTCGTTACAACCTTCCGGAACTGACCGGTGTCACTGCAGTGATCTGGCTGTTGCTCCCGTTTTTCGAACGTGCTTCCGCTAGACGAACCTAAATCTTGGAACCGGCCTGTCAGTATTTGAACTGGCCTACATTCCAGGCATGACGGATCATGGCTTCGCGAAGTAGGGGATGCAAACAATTTACAATCTGTTGACTCGCTGCAGACAATCGCAAGTAACCCCTCCTGCACTTAGCTCCTCTGAGCGGATGTAAGTCTCACTGCCGTGCGGTACTGGTTTGGGAAAGTCCTGACCCCGCAAACTGAACAGAGCGTCAGAAAGTTTGAAATCCGTGATGTCCTTGACGCATGACGGCGCGATTCCTTCAAGAGCTCCTCCAACGAATCCGTCTGCAACAGCGAGGCGGCACTCATCAACTCGACTGACCTGCAGAGGAGCGCAAAAAGCTAATCCTTTATTGGAATCTTTCAGCCAACCTCCTCTGTGGTCCCTTTCTGAATTGACAGGAGTCCAAAAATGTCCCCACGAAAAGATCGCATTGACCTCGCGGTTTTCGCGGCAGTTTTGTTGATCGTGACTGCCATCGCTATAACCAGACATTCAATGCCGGTGAAGGCAGAGAGCACGAAGTCAAACCCAGTCATCGAAAACGCAGCGCAGAGAATCGAGCAGGGCCAGCAAGTCTTCCGATCCGATACTTTTGGCGACGAAGCATTTTGGGGAGACACGCTAAAACTGCACCAGGCAATTGAAGGCGCCAAGTTGGGCGGAGTTGGTCCGGGGGTCAGTCCGGCCACGGCGCTGGCGGTCGGATTGAAAGTAGATGTGGACGCATTGCCTCCGAATCTAGTGCAGGCGATTGAAAAAGGTAAGGTAAATCTCAATGATCCAGCGGTTACCCTCGCACTACTTAAATTGAATGCGGTGGTGGGCGTAACCGGACTCTTTAATTCTTCGGGAACACTGAAGTCAGTTGGCATTCAATGCGCCTTGTGCCATTCCACAGTCGATAATTCCAACCCCGCGCTCTGTTTTGGTCAGGTCACCCCAAATCCCGAGACCGGTTGTATCGGCCATCGTCTGGATGGTTGGCCAAATCGCGATCTGAACGTTGGTGCAATTGTTGCTCTCGCACCAGACCTGAGCGCAGTCGCTGATCTCTTGTCAACAGACCAAGCCACTGTAAGAAAAGTCTTAAACAGCTGGGGCCCGGGGAAGTTCGACGCAGAGCTCCTACTCGATGGAAAGGCATTCAACCCACAGCAGGTCACTGACGGTGCGGTTACGGGAACAAATGTTTCCGGCGCGTCGTTAATTCCGCCGGCTTTTGGCCTTGGTGGGGTGAACTTGCATACCTGGATCGGCTGGGGATCAGTGCCACACTGGAATGCATTCGTTGCTAACCTCGAAATGCATGGCAAGGGAAGGTTCTTTGATCCGCGCTTGAACGATGCTGCGCAATTTCCGATCGCTGCTGCACATGGTTTTGCGGACTTGCCCCACATCAACCCGGATGACGATCTGATCACCAAGAAACTCGCGGCGCTGCAGCTGTACCAGCTGTCAATTCCGGCACCCACCTCGACGGTTCCGTTCGATAAAGCGGCCGCCGCACGCGGCGATGAATTGTTCAGCGGGAAAGCCGGATGCAACAACTGTCACGTCGAGCCGCTCTGGACTGAACCGGGTTGGAATCTGCATCAGCCCGCAGATGTCTGTGTCGACAGTTTCCAGGCCGACCGGGGCCCGGACCACCGCTACCGCACTTCACCTATAGGCGCTATTTCCACGCACTTCAAAGGCGGCTTTTACCATGATGGACGCTTCGCTGACCTTAATGCTGTCGTGAATCACTACAACACCTGCATGAGCCTGGGACTTACAGATAGTGAGAAGAGCGATCTTATTCAGTATTTGCTAAGCCTCAAGTTCTGAAGAGTAATAGCGGCTGTTCAGCAGCCAGGGAAAGCGAGGTCACATTGATGGAACTTTGCACGCCACGGGGTCCGCGATGAGGACACCTATTGTACAGAACCAACCATGTTCAGGTCAGACAACTTGAAACCAATACTGAGTAAGGAGTGATCAATATGAACCAATTGCGATTTCAACCCCAACAATTCTTGAGCTCATCAATCAGGGTCGTATTGAGTCTCGCTATTTGGGCTTGTGTGGGATTGTCAGCCACGTTCGCGCACGCTCAGCTCCAGAATAACCAGACCAACGGCTTTGGCAACAACCGGCTGGTCACGTTCACGTATCTGCAGAATTTCGACTGCGTTGATCAGCCCCTGTTGGATCTGGACTTCAATGGAATACCGGCGGAGTCAGATCCGAATGAAATGCAAACCCCTATCTGCCAGCCGGTGACGGAACAAAACACACAGCACATCTTTACGTTTTTGTACCGATGTTTTCTGTGGACAATGATCAAAACCCTAATGATGCGATGCCATGCCCGAATGGGGGAAGACCAGGAGAATTATGCGGCCCGGCCCTGGGAAACGCATTGATCTCCCTCTTCGGATTCGTACCCGAAGCTTGGAAGACGCATCCTCTAGTAGCAACCCAATGTCCGGACCCAAACCATGACGTGCCTGGAACCTGCACCATGCACGCTTCGTCGGTCGATCTGTCAGTGACTCTGAATGCGCTCGGAAAAACTGGGGCTCCGACTGCCCCGGTGTTCGTACCAACCCCCAATCACGATCACGTCGTTGATAACAGCCGTGTGAACACCACACCCATCTGGTGGGAGGTAAGGCCCGTTCTGATCCTGCATCAGAGCGATTGGCCGGCTGCAGATGGAAGCAGCGGCATTACTTCAGCTATGGCTATGGATGACGCGGAAGCCGCGGGCAGGGCAATTGAAGTTGGCTCGAATTTCTTTCTCTTCTTTAGCTCTCAGCTTGCGATGCACTAACTGCGTGGGATGAAAGCGCCCGACGCGCAGATACCGCCTCCACATCTGCGAGTTGGGCGCTGGCGGTCCCAAGATACCGAGCTAAAACGGAATAGCAATACAAGCTACCGGCGATTTGTGCCATGGATTTGAGACCTTGGGTCTCGAAGAAATCGTCTCGTTCACTGTTCCTGCGGACACAAGGTCAAGGAGGGTCATGGAGAAACTCGGCGTGACATACAATCCTGCTGATGAGTTCGAGCACCCGCTCCTGCCCGAAGGTCATCCCCTGCGGCGGCATGTGCTGTATCGGCTCTGCACGGCAGCCGTTATGTTGTAACGGCTTCGTGCACTACGATTGCCCCGCTCTACTTAGTCTCTTGCAATCCTAAATCCCCAGACCTGAAGCAGGCGGCTATAAGATGCCACTTTAGTTGAACGTATCTCTGTGTAAGTTCTCGATCAATATTTGAGCGCTGACGAGGTGTGGAAGGCGATTGTCCCCTGCTGGAATCGATTTGGAACGGATCAGAATTGGCTCCAATGGTGGACCGCCGAGCTTCAAATTTCAGGTTGCATAAGATCAAATACGTTCAAGACAGCCCAAGACAACTGATCCATCTTGTCTAGAGGCCGTGCAGGCAACTTGCTTTCGAATACCGTGAAAATACTAGGTTGCTTCGTTTGCGCTTTACTCGTCACCTGCGGCCTGGTGTTCGTTATTGCGCGCGCCAACGAGAGCTCGCGCAAAATCAATCTTCCCACCGGTAAAAGACTTGGCTTTCCAGTCCCAGGCTTTGTTGCTCGCAGCAACAGCTATCCTGCGACGATCGCGCTGAGCCCAGATGGGCGCTACGCTGCGCTGCTGAATCAGGGATATGGAACCCAACAAAGCCGAGTGCGGCAATCGATCGCAATCCTTGACCTCAGCAACAATCAGTTGCGCGATTTTCCGGACGATCGGTTGCGCGGGGATGAGAAAACCACTCGGCAGACGTACTTCATCGGGCTTGCGTTCTCGACCGACGGAAGGCATCTCTACGCCTCGATGGCATCGGCCGCGGAGAATGGCATTGCGATCTACAAATTCGCCGAGGGACTGGTTACGCCGGAACGTTTCCTAGCAATTCCCCCGCAACGCATGAAGAAGGGAAAAACACTGATTCTCGATAGCGGCACGAAGCCAGCGGGAACGGCGCCTGCTTATCCCGCCGGCCTCGCTGTGTTGGGTTCGAAGAATGGAGACCGATTGCTGGTAGCCAACAATCTGGCTGATGACGTCATTCTGCTTGACCTCGCCTCCGGCCGAGTCTTGAAATCATTCGACGTGAGCACGAGCAGGTACGTACCTTCGGCCTACCCCTACACCGTTGCGGTGAACAAGGCGGGTACCAAAGCCTGGGTCAGTTTGTGGAACGGGTCGGCGGTAACCGAGTTGGATCTCAAGAAGGGAAAAACTAAGCGGCGCATTGAACTCTGGCAACCCTCCGATCCGCTCGAACCGGGAACCCATCCGACCGCGATGTTGCTTAACCGGAACGAGGATACCCTGTACGTTGCAATGGCTAACGCAGGTACCGCAAAGGCGGACGGCGTGGCAGCCGTAGATTTGAATCGAGGCCAACCGCAACGATCTTACCGGGTTGCACTGGACAGCAAGGATGCGCCAGGCGCCGTCACAGTCGCAATTGCACTTTCCGCCGACGAAAAGCATCTGTACGCCGCGGCTGCGTCACTCAATGCGGTCGCGGTGTTCGAAGCAAAAGCTAACGCTCCTGGCTCGTCCGCGCCGGTCGTGGAATCTCCTATCGGCTTTATCCCGACGGAGTGGTATCCGAGTGCACTAGCTGTTACGGGGCAAGATTTGCTAATCGCCAGCGCCAAAGGCGAAAGCAGTGGCCCGAATAATATGAAGGCAGCCGTCCAAACTGGACTGCATCCAAACCCGCATCCTTATATTGCCACGCTGATTGGCGGCGCGGTCCAGCGCTTAGGTCTCGATAACATTGATGCTGCTTTGGCCGCATATACGCGACGGGTCGAAGACAACAATCTTGCACATGCAGATCCTGGGAAGATTGAGTTCGCGACCGGATCAAATCCCATCCGGCATGTGATCTACATTCTTAAGGAAAATCGAACGTACGATCAGCTCTTTGGCGATCTCGGAGTAGGTGACAGCGATCCGTCGCTCACGATGTATGGAGCCGACATTACGCCGAATCAGCACAAACTCGCACTACAGTTCGGAGTGCTGGATAACTTTTATGACAGCGGAGATGTGTCCGCCAATGGCCACCTTTGGTCCGATGCATCCGCTACGTCAGACTTCATCGAAAAGATTTGGCCCATTATCTATCGTGGCAGCGAGCGTCCCATGGACCAGGGCAACAGTCTCGACCAGGGCCTTCCGTTGATGGACGATCCAGGAACTGGATTCCTCTGGGACAATCTTGCCAAGCACAACTTTACCTACCGCATTTACGGAGAGATGCTGGACGCTGTTTGGTGCAGAGATGAAAAGGTAAGCTCTCCGAGAGCAGGAACCCCATCGCCGATCTCGGCAGCTTGTCCTTCTGCCGAAATTAAACCTCGAGAACCGTTGCCGCCAAGCCTCAGTTACCCCAACGGAGGCCCGAGCCCATGGCCCTGGGCGATTCCCAGGTTAAAAACGATTCGCCCAACCAAAGAGGCACAACGGGATCACATCGATCCTTTGTATGCGGATTTTGACATTCAATATCCTGATCAACTTCGGACCGATGAATTTTTGCGTGAATTTAACCAGTTTGTGAATGCTAGTGGTACGCCCAAAGGATTACCGCAGTTCATTGAGCTATGGCTGCCCAATGATCACACCGGTGGAACACGCGTAGGCAAACCCTCGCCGCGAGCCTCAGTTGCCGATAATGATCTCGCAGTCGGCCGCGTTGTTGATGCGGTTTCGCATAGCCCCTACTGGGACGACACTGCGATTTTCGTGGTTGAAGACGACGCGCAAGATGGATATGACCATGTCGATGCTCATCGTTCCATCGTATTGGTCATCAGCAAGTATTCGCCCCGTTCGGAGTCTCCCTTCATCGACCATCATTTCTACACGACGGTGAGCATGATCCGCACGATGGAAGACCTGCTTGGATTACCTCCCATGAACCTGTTCGACGCGCACGCACCGGTGATGGCGGCACCGTTTTCTGGTCCTGGAACACAGATGCCTTTTCAAGCAGACGATAAGAACCTGCGCAGCGGGCTGCTATATGAAGTTAATGGCAAGAACGCCCCAGGTGCTGGCCAATCGGCCAAAATGGACTTTTCCCGTGCTGATGCGATCGACGCGCAGGCGCTAAACGCAATCCTCTGGCGGGACGCCAAGGGCTCACAACCTATTCCAGCTGCGTGGAGGTGAAGTACCAATCGTGATGCGACTGCGCGCTTTTCTCGTTCGGCCCAGCCAACGGAGTGTGTGAATTCGCGTATCCCCGCAAAAAGGGCAGCCGCGGGGATTGGGACTTCCTATCACGAACGAGAGACTATTTATGAAGCAAGATCGCATCAGCAGCGTGGCGTCTCGGTCGGGGTATGGAAAGGCTGTGCGCGCGGTCGTTGTAGGTGGTTTCATTGCCGGTGTGCTTGATCTTGCATATGCAATCTTGGTCTATAGCGCGAAGCGGCCCATTCTTGTTCCGCAGACCATTGCAAGTGGCGTGCTGGGGCAGCGAGCCTATCATGGCGGCGCTGAAACAGCAGTTCTGGGAGTGATTCTGCACTTTGTTATCGCTTTCGGCGCAGCAACCGCATACTATCTCGCCAGCAGAAAGCTCCTGTACTTGGTTCAGAGGCCGGTGGCATTTGGTCTGATCTTTGGGGCGCTGGTCTATATCTTTATGCATGCGATCGTACTGCCGCTCTCCGCAGTACCTCCTCTGGGCAAGACGCCATTAATCTACAAAGTGTGTGAATTTGTGTGGCATTGGTTTGGTGTCGGGTTGCCAATCTCGCTCTCGGTTCGCCATTATTCGACGGGAGCGTGGTAATGGCCAGGCCGTCGGCTGACGAACCCTCCGCCAGTGAAGCCCTGCCGTCCTCCGCAGGTTTTGCATCAGACAGCCTGAAAACCAAAGAACGGCAGCTCCTGATTACCTATGTCTTCATTGCGTTTGGCACTGCTTGGTTCTTTTGGTTTCTGGCATGGCTCCGCACAAAAGGATACCTCACGCGCCTACCACTCGTGCCGGTACTGATTGTGGGTTCCTTCGGGCCGTTTGCCGGAGCAGCAGTGTGTACGAAGATCGAAGGCGGCTTTCGCAACACGGGCCGATTCTTTCGCCGTGCGTTGAATTTTCACATGGGCTGGGCAGTATTCGTGTTGTCGTTTTGCTTAGTGCCGCTTCTTGCAACTTTCTCAGAACTGATCGTTTCGAAGTTCGCTCGCACACAAGTCGTATTCACCATGACCTGGAGCGAATTCCCGATCGTTTACCTCTGGCTTTTCTTTCTGGGCGGCGCATTAGGCGAGGAATTTGGCTGGTCATACCTCTCAGACAAGCTGGAAGCGTTCGTCCCGTTGCTCCAATCTACCGTACTTCTCGGTTCGATTTGGGCATGCTGGCACCTGCCCCTGTTCTTCATCATCGCGCCCGGATTGACTCAGGCGTACACCCCTTTTTACCTGTTTTTCATCGTCAGCGTCTGCATGCGTTTTCTGTTCGCTTGGGGGTATCACAAGGGCAATTACAACATTCTCTCCAACATGCTCTTCCACAATTCGCTGAACTTAGCGATCAGCATCGTCCCCGTTGCCCCGATACCAGGTCGGCTGGCACTCACAAGATACTGGCTATTGGGTGGGCTCGCGTCTGTGTCCGCCTTCATTCTGTGGAGATTCTTTCCCATTGGTGCTGAACGCCGGAAGTGAAGCTAGGAAATGTCAATCTCGTTCAAGACAGATCACGCCGCCGCTGAAATTATCTTGCCTCAAGGGTGAATGCAGCGGTAAAGCCCAGGGCTAGAGTCGAAATCAGCAGAAATGATTTCAATCCGAACAACTGCATATCTGGTGCTGTTCAGCCTAATGAGCTGGATGCTAGCCGGGTGCACCCGTGCGGCTGAAACTGCAACAGCTTCTTTGGAATTGAGAAGTAGCAGCTTCACTGGAGACGCAATCCCAGGAAAGTACAGCAGCTGTAAAGGCCAAAGCGATGTTTCTCCGGAATTTTCATGGAGTGCGCCTCCCGAAGGCACGCAGAGTTTCGCACTCATCGCGTTCGATAAGGACTCCCCGTTCGGTTTTAAATTCACGCACTGGGTGCTCTATGACCTGCCTTCCGGAAAACGGGAACTGCCGGAGGATGTTCCAAAACAAGAACAGCTGGCAGACGGATCTCGTCAGGGTCCGAACGATTATGACCGGATCGGCTATGTGGGACCGTGTCCCCCGCGGGGCAGGCATCATTATGTGTTTACGGTTTACGCTCTGGATACGAAGCTCAACCTGGCTCCTAGAGCTTCAAAGAAACAGGTCCTGAAGGCGATGAAGGGCCACATCTTGGCGACTGGTGAACTTGTCGGTAGCTACCAGCATTAATTCAAGGAGGTCTGATGAACGGCTTTCGAAATTCTTGTCTTGTCCCGACTTTAGTTCTCGCTTCGATTTTGGCATGGTCCCAATCTGCCAAGGACACGGCAAAAGCTGAAACTCCATCGAATACGTCGAAAGCCACACTTGAAGGTCTGGTGCGCGACATCGCGTGTCCCATCCAGAATCTCGAAGCGACGGCTACTCACTTAAGTATGAAATGTCTGCTGGCGTGTGCGCGGAAGGGATCGCCGCTAGGCATTCTGACCAAGGATGGCGAACTCTATTTGCCGATCTCGGAGAAAATGCCAGACGAAGATCAGCGACAGAAGCTCACGCCCTTCCTTGGGAAATACGTCCAGGTCAGCGGCATTGTGTACGAACGTAAGGGAATGCGCGCGATTGCGATTAGCCAGATCAAAGAATTGAAAAATGTGCATTTGACGGTCGAAGATCAGTGACTCTGGATGGTGGCAGGCAGTTCTGCGCGATGCGGAGAATCGCTGCTCCGTTCACTAGACGATGTCTCCGCATTGCCGCCTCGAAACTGGTTTGCTTATCAGGACTAGCCAACTTGGATAGCGCAGCCCTTACAAGCAATGTTCCTGATGACTTGTTGTCAGCAAGAGCTGGTGCGGACGACGGAAGCATTTCGACGCCAAGCCGCCGGTGGAGCTCCGGTAACACGGTGCACCCATCGGGTCATGTGGGCTTGATCGGCGAAACCAGTTTCCGTGGCGATCCGGCACAGGCAGTCGGACCCTCGGGTGATACGGAGCCACGCAGACCGCGCCCGCAGTTCCGCGCGTAAAACCGAAGGCGCAGCTCCGTAGGCACTCAAGAATCCCCTGGATACGGTCTCTCGTGCGAGTCCATTGGCTTCTGCCCAAGCCCCGATCTCCCTCGAAGGACACTTGGCCAAATCTTCTAGTAACAGATCTGGCCAGTCATTCCTTTGCCCTGGTGATGGCTTGCATCTTGCTTGGAGAGTGGATTTCAGAAGGTGCGTAGCTTCGATGACATCCTTTTCGGCAGTCCGAGCAACCTCGTCGACGTTATCCAGACGATAAAGCCCGCCAATTCCGGTGGTATCCGGCCAGTCCAGTCGAATCAGCTTGAGTCCCGCGGAGACCATCTGATTCCCATGGCAATCAAGAGCAGCGTGTATTAGCACGTCTCCCGCCGTGGCGTGTATACGACCGTTGTATCCCGATTCTTCGAAGCAGCCCGCGAGCACAACTGTCGCGTATGCTCGAAGATGTCGATGCCGCGGCAAGTGGAAATTGCTGGGGAGTGTTTCTATCCCGGGAGTGATCCAGCGGAAGCGCGAGTTGTCGATTGTCGACGACACGTTAATTCTTTGACGGCGAACCCCAGGACAAGGATAGCCGGTGTTTACCACCCTCGGTCAAGTCAAACGGATTCAAGACAAACTGGTGGACAGGGCTCATCCTTATGGGTCTTGCCGCAGGAGCATCCAAAACTAGCGTTAGGACGATTTGACGCAAGCAATCTGGAGACGTTACCTGATGAACACGATCACCAGACGTTCATTCCTTCAAACTGCGATTGCCTTGGGCGCAACAGCAGCCTGGGGGAAGGCCGTTGGAACTAAATCCGGAATCTCATGGCGCGAACGCCGCGACTGCTACCCGGAAGGAGTCGCATCCGGCGATCCCGACAGCAACAGCGTTCTGTTATGGACCCGGCGTCCTCCGGTGGGTGGCAGTACAGTTCGGAAATTAACGGCAGAAGTTGCTGAGGATGCCCATTTCAGCCGAGTCATGGCCACTGCTGAAGCACCGATCTCAGAAGTCTCGGATTGGACCTGCCGCGTGCTGGTTGGAGGATTGAAGCCCTCCCGCATTTACTGGTACCGCTTTACCGATTCGAATGGTTTCGGGAGCCGAATGGGCAGGAGCATCACCGCGCCCGCCGACAACGACAACAGGCCGGTACGCTTTGCTTTCGTCTCTTGCCAGAACGCGAACCAAGGGGCCCAGAACGCTTATCGCAGAATGATTTTCGAGGACGAGCGGGCCGCGGAACACGATCGGCTCGGCTTTGTACTCCATTTAGGTGACTTTATTTATGAAATGGTGTGGTATCCGGAAGATCGGCCGCAGGGCATCTACGACCGGCGTCTGCGGGATATTGTTCGGTATCAACATGGCGAAAAAATCGGCGATTGCCATATTCCTACAGATGTAGACGATTACCGAGCCATCTATCGCAGCTATTTGCATGATCCTGACCTGCAAGATGCGCGGGCACGTTGGCCCTTTGTCTGCATGTGGGACAACCATGAATTCAGCTGGATCGGCTGGCAAAGCTTACAAGACTTCGGAGGCGTGAACCATCCTAGGCAGACCCGCAAGGTGGCTGCGAATCAAGCCTTCTTCGAATATCAGCCGGCCAGGTTGCTCAAACCCAGTGGGCCCTCTCTCGCGCAATTCAATCCGCCAAAGGTCGTCGAAGCGCCGATTACACAGTTTGATGAGCATGGCCTTGGTCAGGAGCCGAACAATCTGGCAGCTATTCACAGCTTGAGGGGGTACCGGGTGCTGCGCTGGGGCCGGAACATGGAATTGATCATCACGGACCAGCGCAGTTACCGGTCAGAAGAGCCCACATATCGGCCCGAAGCCCAGGCATTCATGAGCGACGACTTTCCCGGATTCATGCCCCAAGAAGTTCTTGACATACTCGATGCCGGGAAGTCTTACAACAACGGCCACCCTCCATCCACGATCAGATATGGTGGAAAGGAGATCGCGAATTTCCGCAAGCATCAACCGGCAACCACGATTCTAGGGGCGGAACAGAAAGCGTGGTTTTTGAATCGTTTGCAGAAATCGAAAGCCACCTGGAAAATCTGGGCCGATACGGTGGCTACGCTCGACATGCGCGCTGATCCACAAAATCTTCCCGCCGGTTTGACGAATAGCTGGCCAGGTGCCGGATACGCTGGCTTTGATGCGAGTACGGGTGCTGGAGATCACAGCACGGCCTATGTTGAGCGCGGCGAAATCTATGACTTCGTCCGCGACAACGGAATCACAGGATTTGCGACAATAGCGGGCGACCGGCATAGTTTCTGGGCTGGACTGGCAGCTAAGGGCCTCCCACCGAAGCCCTTTGAACCGGTCGGAATTGCATTCGTAACCGGCTCGATCTCGGCTCCCGGAATGGCGGAAGCATTCGAGTACATTCTCTCAAAAGAACATCCCTTACGGCCGCTCTTTGTCGGCCAAGCACCACACGATCAGCGACCTCAGCCAACCATGAACTTATTACTGAAGCATGGCGTTCGTTCGTGCCTGGAATATACGAAAAGTGGAGACCTGCGAAAAGCGCGTGCTCTTTCGAATCCTGATCTCTCACCTCATCTCTCATTCGTGGATATGGGTGGGCACGGATACGCGGTGGTCCGGGTCAGTAGTGATAGCTTTGAAACGGAGTTTGTTTGTATCCCCCGCCCCATCGAACGCAGTGAACGGGCCGACGGAGGCCCTCTCCTGTATCGCACGAGGCATCGAGCTGCATTGTGGAACAAGGGCGAGAGACCAACGTTGGAACTGCGGATTCTTGACGGCGATCCACGGTTCTCAGTCTGAGTTAGTCACTGCTAGAAGCTGCGCGGACTGGATGTGTGCCTGAGCCACGATGGTTTTAGCATCACCAACGGGAGCAACAATTGGAGAGCAATAACAGCCGAAACACAAGTTTCAGACAGGATCAGTTGCCAAAGAGCGGATGCCGTAGACTTCAACGCCCGCGGCTTAGCACTTCGGTTGTTCTGAGTTGTCATAACGATTAGCGAACAAGCCGCGTAAACCACCGACGCACCAGGTCCGCTCGACTCCTGGATCTGCAGGACTAACACAAGTGTGAAGGGCAGCGTGAATGAGTTTTCTTACTGGAATCATGTTAGCCTCCTGCAACCCGAATTTAAGGGTGGGTTCCGACCAAGTACTCTCGCCTCGCGGGTCAACTTCTTTGCCGGAGACAGTCCTCAGAGGAAGCGAACTTCGCGAGATTGTGCTCTCAGCTCAGAGGGGTGTCAAGCAAATTTCTGAGCAGTTTCCGAGATTGCTGGGCAATTGCCAAGCAACAATGAATCCTGACGCCCGGGGCTT
>Ga0209580_10000428_pt1 | contig 23720 bp, 14 predicted proteins | sample Coa_R1_5_FD_187153 | JGI IMG/M metagenome (GOLD analysis project Ga0209580, IMG submission 187153) | Surface soil microbial communities from Centralia Pennsylvania, which are recovering from an underground coalmine fire - Coalmine... | ecosystem: Environmental > Terrestrial > Soil >... | reverse complement strand
CGTGGCCCACGAGCTTCTTCGTAGTCGCTTCGATGTCGCCGATCTTCGCTGTTTTCGTTTCGGTCACTTCCCATTTGACCTTGGGCGTCTCCTTCGGCACCCGGCCGTAGATTTCGCGGTCGAAATCCTCGACGATTTCCGGGCGGCGCTGCTTGAACCATTGCTCGGCAGTGGTAACTTTCGTGCCGTCTTTCATCACCAGTGGATCAGGCAGCTTCGGATATGGGTTTGCCTTGGCTTCGTCATAGTTGGCCGCGTTCTTCGCCTGAGCATTGCGCCCATCGGCGCCTGGCCGCAGTTCCTTGATCTTCAAGAGATCGAGCATGCGGCGGTGATCTTGCGCGGCGGTCAGTTGCACCGGCGGCGCCGGCTGGTCGGCGGGTGGCTTGGGCTGGTTTGCAGCGGGCGGCGTTGCCGGCGGAGGCTGATCTTTGCGCTGCTCATTGGCGGTGAGCGACTGCAAGTAAGCGATCAGGTCAGCGAGATCCTCGGGAGTAAGATTGTTGACGATGCCCTCCGGCATCATCGACTCTTTCTGAATGACCCGCGACTCAATTTCTGCTTTCTTCAACTCTCGTTGCAGTCCGGAGGAATCGCGGACCAAGACGGTCTTCGCGCTCTCGCTGACCACGAAGCCGGAAAAAGATTTGCCATTGGCCGTTTCGAACAGATAGGTTTCGAAACCTTGGGCAATCTTGGCGCTCGGCTTAAGTATCGATTCGAACAGCTCGGCGGCACTGTAGCGCTTGCCGATATCGACCATGTGCGGGCCCTTCAGTGGCTGGCCGTCGGCATCGGTGTGGCAAGTGCTGCAGGACTGCGCTTTGAATAGCCCCTTGCCTTTGGCCGCATCGCCCTTGCGAGCAAGGGCTCGCTTGACCGTATCCTCATATGTGAGGTTACCGATCTGATTCGGATTCTTAGGATCGGCCTTGGGGACTACGACGGGCGATTCCTTCTCCGTAGCGCTCACTACTTCGGAGCTGCTCGGCAGGCCTTTCAGCAACACGTGATGGCGCGCCAATTCGGAGCGGAGGAAGGCAACAGTTTCGGCATCGGCTTCGAGCACGGCCCGAGTGATAACGGCGGCGATCCTCGGACTTCGCTCCCATTCCACCGGGTCGTAATACGGTCCTGCGTTTTCCGGACGGATGCCCCACCACTCGCCCTTATACTCGGCGTCGCGGTGGTACAGACGAATCAAGGTCGAGAGGATTTCGCGGCGCACGTCCGGCGAGCGAATCGTGCCGAGCTTCTGGATGAGCCCATCTACCGCCTTTTCATCGTGCTGGTAGCGCATGGCCCATAAGGCGCCATGCTCGTATGGCCCATCGAGTGCTTCCAGGCAAGCGTCCACTGCCTTGAGCGAGACCAGCGCGCGCACCGCAAGGTGCGGAATGACACGATCGGCGTCGGGCTGCGAATGCACCGTTTTTTTCATTGGCATCGTCGAGCCCTTGGGCCGCTCGGTTAGCGGCATGATGCTCGGTGCGGTCGAGACGTCGTTGAGCCGGGCGAGGCTGATCAGCGCCTGGGCTCGCACGCGCGGCGATTGGTCAGCCAGCGCGGCAACGAACGGCTTCGACGAGAGGCCGTCCAGTTCCTTTTTGCGGTCGGTCAGCCCCCGCAGGGCGAATTCACGGAGAGCGTCGTCGTCCAGAAACTTCAGGAGCATGCCATGCGAATCCTTGCCGTCGAGCTGCTTCAGTGCAAAGACAGCGGCGACGCGGCCTTCCGGGCGCGCGCCACGATCCGAGGCCAGCGCGACGAGAGCATTGCTGGATTCAGAATTGTGGCCCCGGCGCAGGATTTCCCGTTGTGCATGGAGACGAGCCACGGAGTTCGGCCCAGCCATCAGGTTTATCAATTGGTTTAGATCGGCTTCCCGTAGCCTGGGGAACGGCGATGCGTTCAAACCTTGGGGAGTAACCCGGGCGATGAAGCCGACATTTGGTCCCACGTAGGTGCTGGCCTCGCCGCCGCGCCAACTGGCGACATAAAGCCGGCCGCTTCCGTCCATATCGATTCCCGTCGGCCGGGGGATGCTCAGGAATACTTCTTGCTTCAAATCGAATGTCGGCCCGCGTGGGCGCAGCTCGTGGCGATAGACTTCACTGCGGCCCCAGTCGCCGGTGTAAAGCACATTACGGTACTTCTCCGGCCAGCGCTCATCTTGAAGATAAAGATTACCTGTGCCAGAGCCGCCGCCGAACTGGCCCAGAGCCGGCATGATCTCATCCGGGAAGTTGGCGTAATGTTGCGAGTAACCGTAATAAGCACCCTGGATCAGGTGGCTCACACGAATGTCCCAGCCTTCGGCGCGGTTGTCGTCATTGTCGCGCGTAAAGAGGTTCATGAACGGGTCCATGCCGATGTCGAACGGATTGCGCAGGCCGGTGACGAAGACTTCCAGCTCGGTGCCATCTGGGCGCACTCGGGCGATGCCGCCGCGCATGGTGATCTTGCTGCCGTCTTTACCTTTCGCCTCCGGCGGGCCGTAGTCGCCCACCGCAATGTAGATCCAGCCGTCGAGTCCCATGCGAATGCCGTTGGTGGCGTGGTCGCCACCACGCTGGTTCACCATGTCGCTGGTCAGGCCGGTCACGAGGACTTCCGACCGGTCGGCCACGCCGTTAGGCCCTTCGTGGTAAACGCTGAGAGTTTGCGCGTGGAGAACCCAAAGATTGCCATCTTGATAGATCAGGCCGCGCGGATGGTCCACCTTGGCGAAAATCGTGACTTCATCGACTTTGCCGTCGCCGTCTTTATCCACGCAGCGCAGAACCTTGCCGCCACCGGGCGTGCGGCCAATCGAACCTTGTTCATCGACCGCGATGAACAACACGCCGTTGGGAGCAGCAGCCAGCGCGACCGGGTAGTTGACTGTCGGTGGGGCCGCGAACAGAGTGACGTCGAAGCCTTCCGGCGCCTTCACGGTGTCGCGAAAAGTTCTTTCGTCGATGGGCAGGCTTGGCGCCGCTCTGCCAGGGCCGCCGGCACCGCCGGCCGGAGCGCCGAAATTTAGTGGTGCGGGAATGAAGCCTTTGCTCTTGCTGGCGAGTTGCGCGGCCACGGACCCGGCGCGCTCCTCGGCGAAAGTCTTCAAACTCGGCGGCTGCAGGGCGACGCCGCCCGGCGGGCCAAAACCCGGAGGTGCTTCCCGGCGCGCCTCGGCAGCCTTCCTTTCCTTGGCCAGCGGTTCCTTTGTCAACTTTTCGAGAGCGCCGATTTCCGTGAGCAACTGCTCCTTCGTGAAGACTTTGTCGGTAAGTTCTCGCATGAGATTGTGGTACCTCTCGTTCACTTCCTTGACCGCCAGCAGTCGGTCCACCAGCTTGTTTTCACCCGGATAGGGATGAGTGATGCTCAGGTCCATCAGTTGCTGGGCCGTGCCGAACAGCAGGAAATTGGCGAGAGCGAATTCGAGGTCACCAGGGAGAAAGACGAACTTGTTAGTCTTCGGATTCAGATAAAGGTAGTAGTTGTGGCCTAGCGCAAATACGCTTTCGAGGTTCGTGGTCAGCGCATTGGCAGCCAGGAAGCGCAGGAACTCGTCCACGTCCAGATACGACTCAATTTCCCTCTTGAATTCGGCATCATTGGCCTGGTTCACAAGTCGGGCAAACTCCATGATGCGCTTTGTCTCTTCTTTCGTCGGCTCCCATTGCGGCCGATACAGTCCTTGATAGCGGTCCCAAGTATCGCCGGGGCGATCGACGCTGCGGACCTGGAACGGCTTCATCAGCGCGCCTCGATCCGTGCCGAAGTGCTCCTCGAGAAATGGCTTGTCGATGCTTTCGACCACGGTGTACAGCCCGAGATATTCCTTGTCGTACTTGCCGGGTACGGTCAGCGTAACTTCGGCGAAGGCGGTGCGCGGTGCCGGCACGCCGGCAGCGCGGAAGGCGGAAAACGCCAGCGCCTCACGGCACTTGGCGGGGTCCAGCGGCATCGAGTGCAATTGAAGCGCCGTGAGACCGTGGAATTGTTGCTCGCTGAATTTGTTGAACTGTATCTTGAGGGGCCGCTTCAGCCCTTGCGAAGAGGCAAAATAAGTGACCTCACCCGAGTAGCGCAGCCCGACTTTCTGGTAGGTCTTGCCATCGGCCGAAACCTCGGCTTCAACCCAGCGGAATTCGGTGCCGAAGAGATTGCGCTCGCTGTCGCGCCGGTTGCGTGGCCCTTTCGGCGCGGCAGGATTTGCGCCCGGTGGGCCGAACCCAAGCTCGGGCGGCTGCATCGCTTGATATTCCGCGGCCGGGATTTCGAGGTGGAGCGACCAGACTCTAGTTGGGTCAAAGAGATCGGCACCACCCAGCGCCGGCTTCCCGCTCGATTCCTTCTGGCCGGCCGCTACTGTCGACCATCGGTCGATGACGAGTGCTGAAGCAAGAAGTAGACCGACGCATGAGAACATCAGCAGATCTTTTTTCATAGGCGCCTCCGCCACTTATAGGGTGAGCCATGATCGAGAAAAGCACATCTTCCGACAAGCTATTAACCACGCGGCCAGGCAAAGGTCTTGGAAAAACTGCTGGCGCGGAAAAGTGAGACTGTTAAATGCAGGCCGGGGTTGGACTGTCTCGATGCCCGATGACCCAGTTTGGTTCATCCTAGCCCGCTTGGCCACGTCGTTCGGGGCGGTTCCGTTCCCGGAACACATGCATAACCGCTGAAGTCCGTAATGCCCTCTGCGCGCAAGAAATCCTCGTCGAGCAAGGCCTGGCCGGTGATTTCACCCGGCTCTTTCTGCACCAGTCGCAGTACGCAATCAACGAGGATGTCTGGCTTGCGCCATTGCTCCCGGCTACCGAGCCCCCAGTTAATTGTTGCCTGACTTTCGATGATGGTCACCGGCCAGAGGGAATTGACGGCAATATTGTGCGCCCGCATCTCTTCGGCCAGTCCGTGTGTCAAAAGCGTCATGCCGAATTTGGAAATGCAGTAGGCGATCTTGCCGGAGACCATCTTCGGGTCGATGGGCGGCGACATGTTGATGATGTGACCCCAGCGCCGCTCCAGCATGGCCGGCAGAACCGCCTGGGCAGCGAAAAAGGCAGCGCGTGCGTTGACGCTCATAACCAGATCAAACCGCTTGACCGGCGTCTGCAGCAGCGGCTGCCACCAGAGCGCGCCGGCGTTGTTGATCAAAATATCGATGCGGCCAAAATGGGATTTCGCCTGAGTGGCCATCGCTTCAATCTGTTTCTCATCGCGAACATCGACTTGGATTGGCAAGGCCCGCACGCCGAGTGCTTCGACTTCGCTCGCCACGGAGTGAATCGAGCCGGGCAAGCGCTCGGTAGATTCGACGGTCTTGGCGGCCACGACAATGTTGCAGCAGTGGCGCGCCAACCCCAGGGCGATGGCCCGGCCAATGCCGCGGCTAGCGCCGGTTATCACGGCAACTCTGCCTTGAAGCGTTGGCATATATTCCCCTTGAAATTGGAGCGGTAGCGGAATTCGCAAGAATTCCGATTCCCGCCGCCTCGGAATTCTTGCGAATTCCGCTACCGAATAAATGGCATGAAGCACTAGCCGAGCCGATGCCGGGCCTGCGCTAGGGCCAGCTCTTGTTCGTTCGTCAGGTCCAGGCGCAGCGGCGTCATGGAAACGTAGCCGTGCTCTGCGCACCAGCGGTCGGTGCCTTCATCGGGCGCCTGCATCGGCGTAACCGTAAACCAGTAGAACTTCCACCCGAGCGGATGTTGGCCGGGGATAACCTTGCCGTCGTAATGCCGGACCGACTGACGTGCCCAGCACATGTCGGTTGGTTTCTTGGGAAAGTTAACATTAACAAGGCTTAACCCGGCATCAGGCAACAATAACGCCAGCACTTTTTCGAGCCATGGCTGGATCGCATCATACTTCGGCTCATCATCGTCGGCCGGGGCGCTCAGGGCAATGCCACGCAGCCCTAACAGTACGGCTTGCTTGGCGGCCGCCAAAGTGCCGGAATGCCACATCGAGTTGCCCAGGTTGTGACCCAGGTTGATGCCGGAAAGCACGACGTCCACTTTTTCCCAGTTATACGCGCCCAACGCCACGCAATCAGCCGGTGTGCCGTTGACGCGAAAGGCTTCAAAGTCGCCGATTCGCGTGTGCTTGTAAGTGAGAGGACGGGACGAAGTAATGGCCTGGCCGGCCGAAGACATTTCCACATCGGGAGCCACGATCCGCACTTCCCCAAAACGGGCGGCCACTTTCGCCAGGGCCAAAATGCCCGGGCTGTAAATGCCATCATCGTTGGAAATCAATATTCGCATGGTTTGCACCTCTTACAAGGGCGAAACGACTTGGCCGCAAGCAGCAATAGAATAGGGATAGGAGGCCCATTTTTTATTCTCAGGATTCACGAGAACAAGGCCATGAAAGTCACGCTCATCCACAACCCAACCTCCGGCATGGGGGACCGATCCAACGGGAAGGACCTGGCTGCAATGATCCGTGCGGCCGGGCACCAAGTTGCAAGCCGGTCCTCGAAAGACGAAAACTGGCAGGAGGCGCTGAAGGAACCGGCCAACGTGGTCGCCGTGGCGGGCGGCGATGGCACCGTGGCAAAGGTGGCCCGGCTACTCGTGGGGAACAGCACTCCACTGGCTATCCTTCCGACAGGGACGGCCAACAATATCGCGCGTACTGTGCAACCTACCGATTTGCCGCTGTCCGAGCTGATTGCGTCATGGTCTACCGCGACGCACTTTACTGTTGACGTAGGCACCGCCCGAACACCGTGGGATCAGGAGTATTTTCTGGAAGCGCTGGGCTCCGGATTCTTCGCCTGGACCACCGCGCAGGCCAAGGTTCACGGCTCCAAGGGTGGTAGCGGCAAAGATTGCGACGAAGAACTCCGGGCGGCTCGCCGTCACTTGAACGAGCGGCTACGGGAGTTCTCCGGGCGGCATTTCCATCTCAAAGTCGACGGCCGGGATCTATCGGGTGATTATTTGATGGTGGAGGTCATGAATATTCGCTCGATGGGGCCGAACCTGTTTTTGGCCCCGCAGGCTAATCCCGGAGACGGATTCATGAACGTCGTCTTGGTCTCCACATCGGACAAGGGCAGTTTGGCAAAATACCTTGAGGCGGAGTCGACCGACAAACGGTCGTGGCCTGACTTTGTTATCCACCGCGCACGGAATGTAGAACTTCGCGCCAATTCGACCGGCTTTCACCTGGATGACCGGGCCTGGCCGGATGAAAAGAAAACCAGAAGTCCTAGCGAGTTCTCGGTTGAGGTAGGTGTGCAACCGCAGGCGCTGGAGATCCTTGTTCCCGCTCGGGTAGAAGGTGATTAGCTAAATGTCAAAAGCCGCATTGGTCCGAGGCCATTATGAGAAAAGAAACCTGCCGTCGAGGGATGATTTGATGCCGTGGTTGGTCTTAGTGCTCCTTCCCTTCGCAGCGGCGGCGGCGTTCGCCGTCGCGGCGGCGCTTCACTACGGCGCGGCCGCGATGCGCGACGCTCCGGACCTCCCGAATCTGCCGACCGCCATGATCGGCGGCGCGGTGGCCGGCGCCCTGGCAGTTCTGCTTGGCTATGCGGCGGTGCGATTCTTTGAAGCTCCGCCGAGCAGCCTGTCGGTCGGCGTGACTTTTGCCGGTTTGGCGGGCGAGTATCTCGGCGGCCGCGTGGACGACGTGCGCTCGGCCTTAATCCGCGGCTGCCTATGTGCGCTTGTGCTGTTTCCGGTAGGTGCGGCACTCATGGCATTGCTGTTGCGCCAGGTAAGCTGAAGGCTCGCTTACTTTTGGTTCTTCAGTAGCTCCAGCATCGCTTCGCCCATGGCCTTGCCAATGCGGTTGAACCAGATGGCGCTGCCCAGATAGTGGTAGGCAAAATCGCCGCCGACATGTTTCCATTGCTCTTGATTCTGCCGCCAGGTGGGGAAAAGCTCCTCGGCTGCTTTGTCCACCAGCACGTCGGTGCGAATGGCCTTCACGTTGCCCTGGAAGTCGGGAACCTCGTTCATAGAAAGCTGCGCCTTCTGAACGGTCAGCATCGCGCCGGTGGCCGGCTTCGAGCCGTTTTGCCCCATCGCCGCGATCACGAAAGGCAGCTTCGGCACGCCGAGATCGCGCCGGACGTCGTGAATGAAGCGCTTCATGTTGGCAGCATACTGATCCTGGCCGCCGTATTGATCGTTCCAACCTTGGAACCACACGAAGCCGGCGATCTCCAGCTTCTTTTTGCCCGTCAGCGCGGGAAACAGCGTGGCGTAGTTATCGAGCACATCGTCCACCTCGGCCAGCATGTTGCGATACGACTTGCCGTATTGGTCCTTCAGGTCGTCCATCGTCGGTAATGGATCATTCTTTTTGTTCTTCTCGTTAATCTTCTTCACGCTGGCTTGCATCTGGTCGAGTTCCTTCTGCAACAGCGCTGCCGCCGGTAGACCGGCCGACGGCGGGCGAAAGTTCTTGACCAGGGAATGCCCACCCCACGCCGCCTTCACCAGGATCACCGGCTCGGCGAAATAATCGCCCATGACGAAGCCAAATTCCAGCTCGACACCGGTACGGCCGGGCGAACCGTAACCAATGGTTAGCGGGCCATGCCGGTCGAGGAACTTGATGAAGACATCGTCGCGGACGATCCATTTGTCGTCTTTGCGGAGATGGGCGAAAAGCTGCTTGGTCTGCGGATCTTTCGCCTGGAATTCGAACAACTCATTGGGCGCTTTGCCCTCCATATTCGACTGGCCGGCGAGGATGAATACTTTCACCACGTCATCGGCGGCTTGCACGGTCGTGCCCAGGAAGAACAGCATCAAACAAGTTAAACAAAAACGGTACATATTCGCTCCGTTTCGTTGCCGAATTCGCAAGAATTCTGCTTTCGTATCGGCGGAATTCTTGCGAGTTCCGCTACTGCTTCAGCTTCACCAATTGATTCGCCGCGAGGCTCATTTGCGTCAGCTTCCCCTTGCCGTGCGGCAGGATCACCTCCACGTCCACCTTCTGCGCTTGCCCCAGGCCGAAGTGGGCATAGGCCGGTTGGCCGGAAGCATAGCCGTAGCCTGTGGCAATCTCTCGGCAACCCAAGAGTGCGGCCGGGTCGCCGAGCTTGCCTTCGGCATAGACGTTGATCCGCGAGCCGATGCCCATGCGATTGACGCCCTTGGCGCCTTCGACCTGCACGCGCAGCCAGTTGCCGCCCGGCGTCTCGTTGTGCAGCAGCATCGAGTGCTGATCCGGCCACCAGTTCGGCAGGAAAATGTCGAGCCGGCCATCATTGTCGTAGTCGCCCGTAGGGCCGGGGGCCGTGTAGATCACCTTCTTCTCGCGCTTCACCTTGTCAAACATCTTGCCCGACTCGGCAATGGCCCGATCCTCGGCCGTGGGGTAATCATTGACGGCCCATGCATCATCGCGGAATAGTGGGATGCCGTCTTTGATAATCCCCTGGTGCCGGAAGATGACTGGGTATGGCTTGCCGTCCTTGAACTTCACGGTGCTGAAGTATATGTCCGGCCAGCCATCGTTGTCAAAGTCTTGAATCTCAACGTGCGGCGACTTCATGCCCAGCGGCGTGAGTCCTGCTTTCTCGGTCACGTCCTCGAACACCGGTATGCCGTTCCGGATGCCGCGGTTGATGAATAACTTGTTCGGCACGCTCTCGCGCCAGGGCGTGGCGAAATGTTGGCCCAGGACGATGTCGAGCAGGCCGTCGCGGTTCACGTCGCAAAAGCAGACACCGCAAACCATATTGTCGCCGCCCTGTCCGCCGGCATCTTTGAAAGCGAATAATTCCCGCGAGCCGGGCATCTCTTTGAAGTGGCCGTGGCCATCGTTGAGGAACAGCGCGTTGAACGTGCCGGAGCAGAGGAAAATGTCCGGCCAGCCGTCGTTATTCACATCGGCCACGGCGACGCCGAGGCCAGGAGCGATAGCGGGAATGCCGACGGCATCGGTCACGTCTTCGAACTGCCAGTTACCCTTATTGCGGAAGAGACGGGTGCGTTTCGTTTTCGAGCCGTTGTAACCGGGGAACGGGTCTTCACCGACGAGAATATCGAGTAGCCCGTCGCCGTCGTAGTCCAGCACCGTCACGCTGCGGCCGCCGAACTCGGCCGGGCAGGCGCCGCACTCCGTCGAGATGTCGGTAAAGTTGCCATGGCCGTCGTTGCGGAACAACTTGCAGCCGGCGTGGTTATCCTTCGGGCTGGGCATGTTGCCAAGGTACAGGTCGAGCCGGCCGGTGTTGTTGAGGTCGGCAAACAGCACGCCGGTGCCGCGTGTCGAGACGGCGATCGATTGCTGCGGGTCGCGCTCGAACTTGCCCTTCTTGTTACGGAAGAGCATGTTCGGCTTGCTGCCGGGCATGTGGAAGGTGGCGACGTACAGGTCGAGCCAGCCGTCGCCATCGACGTCGGCCCACGCCGCCCCGTGGCCCCAGATGCCGGCGACATCGGGAAGGAGGCCGGCGGATTGCGTGGCGTCGGTGAAGACGAAGGGGTAGGCGCCGGAGCGCGGCGGCTCCGCTGCGGGCTGGCTGGGGAAGAGGAGCAGTGCGAGCGTCACGGCGATAGAGACGGTGATGATCAAAGCAATGCGACGCATTCTCTTCTCCTGGTTGAGCGTCCGGCGGAATTCTTGCGAATTCCGCTACCGACAGCTGGTAGCGGAATTCGCAAGAATTCCGATTCGACGACCTCCTATTCATCGTGACCCACGCGAGTCAAACCGTTACACCTTAAGAAGTCATAGATTCGCCAAAATCGCTCCCAATAATCTTCCTGCCAAGGCGACAATTCCGGATAATCCGGCATTAAACAGCCGGTGTATGAGTAGTTGCGAAATTCTCCTTCCCGCACCAATCCGGCGCGTTCTGGATTGCGCGCGATGTATTCAACGATGTCCTCGAATGCTGTGCGCTGACGCTGATCATCATGCAAGACATGATCGTGTGGCTGCTTCTGAAATCGAGCGCCAAGTTTTTCGAGAATGGGATTCAACTGCTTCCGCAGATAGCGAACCGCTAGCCGTTGATCGCACAAATCGAGAATGCCGACACAAAGCAAGTGTATGTGATCCGGCATGCAGCTATAGATTGGACAACAGAATCCAAAACGAAACGCAGCATGCGTCAAGATCTCGCGGAATTTGTAATAGAAGATTGGGATGAGCCAGCCGGTCTTGCGATCCTCCATCGTCAACGACCAATGCACGAAGGCCTGGCCACAGTAATACTCCGGTGGTAATCGCCGGAGATAGTCATGTTGGGCAAAATCGGGATCGGTTGGTCTCATCATCGTTGTCCCGTAGCGGAATTCGCAAGAATTCCGATTGCACAAATCGGAATTCTTGCGAATTCCGCTACCAATCGTTGCTCCAATCGGAATTCTTGCGAATTCCGCTACCAATCATTGCTCAAGTCGCAATTCTAAGGACTACTTCAATTCCTTCGCGCCCACCTTCAGCACGCTATACGGATGCAGCACCAGGATATACACGTCGCCGCTTTTCGCTTCGCACACGCCCATGGTCACGTACTTCGTCGTTGTCACATCGCCGATTTTCATGAAGCCGCCGTGGAAGGGCAGGGGTTTGCTGTCCTTGCCAACGAATTCCGTGAAGTTCGGGTTGCTGACAGAAACCGGCCCGTGGTCGCGCGGGGCCTTTTCGCTGGGGTTGTAGCTGACCAGGTGCTGCAATTGCCCGACCTTGGAATGAGCCTCGGTGACGTCTGCCCACATGGTGCCGCTGGGGCCGACGCACATGGCCCGGCAATCGGTGCCTTTGGCGCCCTGGATCAGCGTGCCCAAGCTCTTGCCGGCCAACGTGTCGCCGGTTTGTGTGAGATCGTAAACGTAGGCGTTGTTCGTGCTCATGGGCAGCGAGTAGAGCGACTTGCCATCCGGGGTAATGTCCCAGTTGATCGGGTGGCCGTCCTTGTCGGCCAGGTGCGATTCCGCCGTGGGCGGTTTGCCGTCGATGGTTTGTTTGAGGCGCTCGACCTTGTCGGTTTTTGGATCGTAGCGCACGATGTCGCCGCCGAGCATCGGATGATACGCCCGGTGCAGATAATCCACGACGATGAAGCCGTAAATATGTTGCGTATCGATGAGGTTGCGATACTTGCCGGTCTTGAGGTCGAGGATCAGGAAATGGGCATTTTCGCCGGGGCCGGGTCGATGATCAGAGCAGGTGGAAATGTACGCCACGCCGCGCGATTCATCCGGCGTAATGCTGTTGATGCCTTCATGAGGCACCGGGATGGCATACACTTTCGTCTCGCCGGTCGCGGGGTCGTAGACCATGGGGTAGCCGCCTAGATAATCTTCGCGTTTCTCGCCCTTCTTGGTGTCGGGGTAGCCCTGCTTGGTGCCGAAATAGATTTTGCCCGAGGCGCCCACGTTGTTGCGGGTATGAATCTTGGCCTGGCTTCCAAACCCCTTGATGTCCTTCCCAATGGCCTTGTGCGCATCGACTACGACTTTCATCTCCTCAGCCGCCGGGTCGAATTCGACCAGCCAGGAGTTTACGCCGTTGGCATGCGTGCCGATGTAGAGCCGGCCGTTGTGGCCCTCGATGATCGAGAAATAGCCCTCCCCCTCGGTGGCGGTTTCCTTCGGAACGACGTAGGCGGTGGAAGGAAGCCATTTGGCTTTCGTCAAATCTTCCTCGGCGCGGCCGGCTTGCGTGAAGCCAAAGCAAATCAGCGCGACAACGATTGGCACGATGGAACGGATGGAGAGGGAAGACATGATTGGCACTCCGTGGGGGTGGGTGAGAGCGGCCACAGGCGGGATCGCACGCCGCAGCGGATTTGTATCCAAGCCGGCCGGAAACGACGAGTGGCCAATCCGCGGCGGATGACAACGACGATGAGGGCACCTCTGCGGGGCAGTCGGGAGACCGCGCCCCAACGTTGGCCGGGCCGAGGGGACAGGCATTAGCTCAAATCCGCTCAAGGTGCGGGCCCGCGCGCTCATTCGAGTTGCCGCAAATCCTTTGTGGAACCAGCGTTGGGAGTGTGCGCAGCGCGCCTTTACACAATTTGAGCTAATTGTGCGTTGAGCGGTACCTTGAGCGGGGCTCGGGGTGGTACCTGGGGCGGGGCGTTGAGCGGTATGCATGGTGGTTCCTCTGGTTGAGCGCTGGCCGGGACCGTTCCGGCGCGCGCTTCGTGAGCCGTCTTCAGCCGGCGAACAGAGTACCGGCCGCCGCAAGACTACGATCCGGTTTGGGAAATGCAAATGATTTGGCGAGCACCGCTTGTCTCTGCGCTCTCTGCGCCCTCAGCGGTTCAAAATGCCCACAAAGTTTAACCGCGGAGAGCGCGGAGAACGCAGAATTCAAACCCGAAGGCACGTGCAAGATCGAGGGCGACAAACTGACGGTGGCCATGAAACTCGGCGACCGGGAGAGCAAAAGCGCCAATACGATCCAGACCTTAACGGACGAGAAACTGGTGCTGGCGGACGAAAAAGGCAACAGCACCGGGTTCGAAAGGATCAAGAAATAGAACGGATTTACGGATCCAGCCGCCGGTCGTGCGCTGTACAAGGAAAACCGGTATCGCCGCAGTTATTTTGGCAGACGTCGACTTAGTCGCGGCAATCACCTTATTTTCCAATCGCGCGCTGCCGCTTGCCAGCCCGAAGGGCTAATGCAGGGCAGCCCAGGGCAACGCCCTGGGTGGTAGGCATACCATATTCCAAGCACGCTGAAAGCGTGCGGCAAACCAGCGTAACCCAAAAGCGGAGCACAAGGTCATGGCGCAATCGTTGTCCAAAGTCCTGATCCATCTTGTTTTCAGCACGAAAAACCGCGCGCCGATGCTGCCGCAAACGCCATACGCCGAGTTGCATGCCTATGCGCAAGGCATCTTCCAAAAGCAAAAATGCCACCTGATCGAAATGAACAACGTGGCCGATCACGTTCATATCCTGTTCGAACTCCACCGGACGGAGGCGGTAGCCAGCGTGGTGATGCATGTGAAAAAGGGAACCTCGCGCTGGCTCAAGCAACAATCCGCTGCTTTCGCCGAACAACACCGTTTTACCCAGTGAAGGGGCAGCCAGCTATGGCAAGCAGCCATCGTAACGCCCGCCAGTGGACGCCTACCTTCCAAGGCAGCGGACAATTCCTCTCCTTCCCGAACTTTTGAGCCTAAGAGCAGGCCAATGTACCTTTCCATTTCATTTGACAAATCCCCGTCTCGGATCATAAGTACACATAGCTTCACTTCGGCCGAGGGTTCCGGCTGGCCGTGCGTTGCGGTTTCATAGTCTGCAACGTTTGTTTTTCACATCTCTTTTTTGGAGCCCCACCATGAACATTCCATCGATCCGAACACGCCACGATATGGAGATTGTGGCCGACTTGCTCATGAATTGGCCCACGGATGAACGCGGACTTCGTAACGCGGATGAACACGGGTAAGAACAAAATGATATTCTGATCTGTGTTCATCCGTGTTTTTGTCCGTGTAGCGAAGCTCGTGGGCTAATCGCGGCAGAATTTCGGGCCGTCGGAGGTTTGCTTCCGGCGGCCGCGCAGCCTACGATGACCCCGAGACACTCAGGGTCATGAAGAGATTACATCCACCTGCCATGCACTTGCAATGCTGCCGCACTTGTTGCTCCCGCGCTATCGCAACAGCCGTAGCTTTGTGCTGCCTACCGCTAACACTGCCCAAAGCCGCCGGGCAGGTGACCGAGGTCCCCGAGGCCGTGCGCAAGAAGTTCAATCTCGATGCCGACTTCTACAAGAAGCACGTCGATTACAAGGGCTTTTCGATTCTGGGCTCGGCCAAAGTCTCCGACCAGGCGCTGCTGGAAGCCCGCTATCTCATCGATCAACTGCTCGGCGAGCGCGAAGATATTCTCAAGGCGATGATCGGGCGCGGCTGCCGGTTCATGGTGATGGCGCCCACGGAAATGACCACCGACGTGCCGGAGCAGCGGCACCTGAAAAACGATCCGAAGACGAATTGGGATACACGGGCGCGCGGCCTCGGCGGCAAGCTGTCGTCGTGCGGCGAAGAGAACCTGCTCAATCTGAAGGGCGACCGCTACAGCCGGGAGAACATTCTCATCCACGAGTTCAACCACGCCATTCATCAGCAGGGTCTGCGCCTGGTTGATCCCACGTTCGATGGCCGGCTGCGCGAAATCTACAAAAAAGCCATGGACAAGGGGCTGTGGAAGGGCACCTACGTGGCCACCAACCACGACGAATACTGGGCCGAAGGCGCCCAGGCCTATTTTGATTGCATGCGCCCGCAGTTCGGCGCGAACACGCGCGAAAAGCTCAAGGAATACGACCCCGATTTGTATGCTCTGCTGGATGAAGTGTATAAGCAGTCGAAGTTTCGTTACGTTCGATATGATAAACGGCCCTGACGAGAGGCCGTTTCAAACCTTGTAACCACAGGCTTCAGCCTGCGGAGAATCCGCAGGTTAATGATCTTTGACTTTTTGTTTGGACTTTTGGGTGAGGAAGGCGGCGAAGGAACCCCAACGGGGTTCGATATCACAGCCCAGGGTTGCCGCGCTTCGCGGCTACCCTGGGTGGAGATGTCGCTCCACCATCAACCCTGAAAGGGTTGCATTGTCCTCCGCCCAGGGTAGCGGCAAAGCGCCGCAACCCTGGGCTTTGAGATGTAACGCCTTCGGCGTAAAAACCAGCGTCGAAAGTCCAAGTAAATAGTCAAACTTCATAAGCCTGCGGCTACAGTACTGCGGTCTCGAAACAATTTTTAATAGCGATTGCCATGCAATTCCAGGGAAATCTTCGCCAGATAGCTGTTGCCAGCGCTGGAGCGCTAATTCTCGCAGTGGGCCTCCTTTGGCAGTTCGTTCCCTCGGCTGCGGAGCCGGCGAAATCCGTTCGCCAACCCTGGACGACTTCGCGCGTGATTGGCTCGCCCGATCCGCCGCCGCCGTTCAAGGTCGTGCGGGCATTTCCGAATCTGAAGTTCGAGCATCCGCTGCTAATGGCGCGCTGCCCGGGCAGCGATCGATTGATCGTCGGCGAGCAGGCCGGCGTGCTGTATTCGTTCGTCGACAAGCCGGATGCCAAGGCGGAGTTATTTTTCGATCTGCGCAAGGAAATCAAGACGGTCCATCTTCTGCCGCAGGCAAAAGACGTCGAGGCGGTCTACGGGCTGGCGTTTCATCCCAACTTTGAGAAGAATCGCCAGTGCTTCATCTGCTACACGCTGCGACCCGGTCGTCGGCAGCGGAACCTGGACAATGGAACCCGCATCTCGCGCTTCACCGTCACGAACACCGAGCCGCCGCGCGTGGACCCGGCCAGCGAAGAGATCGTCCTCACGTTCATGCAGGGTGGGCACAACGGCGGTGACATTCACTTCGGCCCCGATGGCATGCTGTACATTTCCACCGGTGATGCCGGCGATCCGAATCCGCCCGATCCATTCAACACGGGACAGGATATCTCCGATCTTCTTTCATCGATCCTGCGTATCGACGTGGATCACAGGGATCCGGGCAAGAATTACGCGATTCCGAAAGACAATCCCTTCATTGCCATGAAGGGCGCGCGGGCGGAGGTTTGGGCCTACGGCTTTCGCAACCCCTGGCGGATGGGCTTCGATCGGCAGACCGGCGAACTGTACGTGGCCGACGTGGGCTGGGAACTGTGGGAGTCGGTGCATCGCGTGCAGAAGGGCGGCAACTACGGCTGGTCGGCGATGGAAGGACCGCAGCCCATTAAGTCCGACCAGGTCGGCCCGACGCCGATCATCCCGGCACTCATTGAATTGCCGCACACGATCTCGTGCAGCGTCACCGGCGGCCGGGTCTATCGCGGCAAGAAGTTCCCCGAACTGCGCGGCGCCTATATCTTCGGCGACTGGGAAACGCGCCGGCTATGGGCAGCGCGCTTCGACGGCGACCGCTGCAAGGAAATGCCGGAAATCACGAAGCCCTCGGTGCGCATCGTCGCCTTCGGCGAGGATAAGGACGGCGAGGTCTACTTCCTCGATTACGACGGCGGCACGGTTCACACCATCGAGCGCAACAACACGGAAACGAAGAACACGCTTTTCCCCACGAAGCTGTCGGAGACCGGGTTGTTTACCTCCGTGAGGGACCAAATTCCGGCAGCGGGCGTATATCCATTCACAGTCGCCGCCCGCCAATGGCAAGACGGCGCGACGGCGGAATACTGGGTCGCTTTTCCCGGTGAATCGTACGCCAAGTTATACCCGGGTGAAGGCAAGCCGATTCCCGGTATGGTCGACTGGCACAACTTCCGCATGCACTTTCCGAAGGACGCGGTGCTGGTGCGCACTCTGTCGCTGGGCGGCCGGCGCGTGGAAACCCAACTCTTGCACTTCGACGGCGTGGACTGGCACCCGTATGCCTTCGCCTGGCGTGATGATCAAACCGACGCCGACCTGGTTCCCGCAGACGGGGCCGAGCGCGAAGTAACTGTTGGCAATCGCAAGCAGACCTGGCAATTCCATAGCCGCACTCAGTGCCTGTCGTGCCACAGCAGCTGGTCGGAATACGCTTTGGCGTTTCAGCCCGAACAGTTGAACCGCTCTGGGGCGGACGGGCGAAATCAACTAATCGCGCTGTCCGAAATGGGGCTCATTCAGCGCGTCGGCGAAAGCGGCAAGCCGCTGCCGGCGTTCGAAACTGCTTCCGCAGCACGGGAACGGAAGCTGGTCAATCCCGCGGACAAGGGTCAGCCCGTGGAACAGCGCGCGCGATCCTATCTGCACGCCAATTGCGGCCATTGCCATATCTTCGGCGCCGGCGGCATTGTCGAACTGCGCCTGCAAGCTTCCGTACCGCAGGCCGAGATGAAGGCCATCGGCGTCCGGCCGAGCCGCGGTGACTTCGGCCTGCCGGATGCCCGGATCATCAAGCCTGGCGATCCATATGCGAGCACCGTGTACTTCCGCATGGCCAAGTTCGGCCGCGACCGCATGCCGCACCTGGGCTCCGAGTGGCCGGATGAAGCGGGCCTTGGGCTTATTGAAGAATGGATTGCCGGCATGAAGGGCGGCTCGCCGGACGTTCAGGCGAAGCTAGGCCCTGCCCAATCGAAATCGAATCTTGCGGACCTCAAGACGGGGATGATCGCGGCGCGCCAGCTGGGGCGGGGCGAATTAAAAGGCACCGAGCGCGAACAATTGCTGAAGGCCGCGGCGGAATTGCCGGCGGGCTTGATTCGCGACCTCTTTGACGGCTATTTGCCGGCGACTGCAAGAAAGATCGGTTCCAATCCAAGGCCACGGTCGATCTTGTCACTACAAGGCGATGCCAACCGTGGCGAAAAATTATTCTGGTCGCAAGCCGTCAATTGCGGGAGTTGCCATAAGATCGGCGAGCGCGGCACCGCGCTCGGGCCCGACTTGACGGCCCTCGGCAAAACCCGCTCGCGCGAGGACTTGCTCGAAAGCATCCTGGAGCCGTCGCGCCGCATCGAGCCCAAATTCGCCGCCTATCTGGCCCAGACGAAGGATGGCCGCTCGTTTACCGGTTTGCTCGTCCAACGCGACGAAAAGGTAGTCGTGCTGCGCGATGCGCAGAACAAAGAGATCACCGTCGCTGCCAACAATTTGGAAGAACTGAAGCCCTCGCGCACTTCGCTCATGCCAACCGGTCAGATCGCCGGCCTCACCGCCCAAGAAGCGGCCGACTTGCTCGAATATCTGGCGACGCGGAAGTGACTATCCTCCGCGCGCCGCCAGCTCCTCCGGCGCGGCCGACGATAGCCGACCGCGCGCGAACAGGAAGTAATAGCCAAGCCCCAGTGCATACATGGCCAGCGTCAACCAGACCACGATGTAGTGCGAGTACCAGTGCTGCTCCTGATCTTCGTCGGCGGGCAAACCGTAAACATACACGCCCACGGCAAACAGACTCAGCACGATCACCAATGCCGGCAGGTACGGATATAGCGGCACCTTGTAAGGCCGCGGCAGATTGGGAGCTTTCACACGCAGGACGAACAGACACACCATGGCCAGAATGTACCAGATCAACGCCGTCAAATTGCAAGTGAGCACCGCGATCATCACCGCTTTGTAGTTGAATTTGCCCCATATCACAAAGCCCGCGATAACCAGGCTCCAAAACAGGATCGATACCGTCGGCGTTCGTCGATTGGCGTGCACCGCGCCCAGCAAGCGCGGCAAATAGCCGGCCCGGCCCAACGCGAACGATTGCCGGCTGACCGCGTAAATCATGCCGTTGTAACTCACCACCATGCCGAAAAGGGCAACGAGCGAAAACGCAATCAAATGCGGCGCGTTCGGCCAGACTTCGCGATAAACGAACGGCAGCGGAAAGTCGTTGCCATCGGCGCCGATCACGTCGGGATCGCTGCCGGCCCCCGCAACGACAAACCACGTGAGCAGCACCAACACGATGAGCGTGATTTGTGCGTACGTCAGGCCCCTGGGCACGGTTCGGTGCGGCTCATGCGCCTCTTCCGGCGCCAGGGCCACCGTCTCGATCATCACCAGCCACCAAATGGCGAACGGAATGGCCTTCAGCACGCCGACCCAACCCTTGGTGAGCGCGGGTTGAGTGAAAATCCGGTCCAAATGCACGGCCGGCAGACAGGCAATCCAGAACCAGACGAGCCCGAGAATCGCCCCGTAAGTCAACCACTCCATGATGCGCGCTTGCTGCTTGGCGCCGATGAACTGAATAACGCCGAATAGCGCCACGGTGGCCAAGCCGCCGACCATCGTGGCAAGCGATTTGTCGATGCCGGAAAAGAACAGATCGAGGACGAAGAATATGTAGCCGCCCGTCGCCAGCGCCGTACCAATCGTGGCAAAGAGCGCTTCCAGGAACATCGACCAACCCATGAGAAAGCCGAGCCACGGCCCGACGGCGCGCCGGCCATAAGCCAGCGGGCCGCCGGCAAACGGCATCGCCACCGACAATTCCGCGAGGGCTAGTACCCACAGCATGTACAGCACGCACACGAACAGCGTGGCGACCAGCATGCCGATGGGGCCGCCTTCCTTCAGGCCCGGGTTCCAGCCGAAGTACTCGCCGGTGATGACCACGCCGACGCCGAGCGCCCAGATGTGCAGCACGCCCATCGGCTTCCTGAGCGCATGGTCGGCGAGGTATTTCCGCTCTTCCGGTCGCAGCGATTCCGCACGAACGTGCGTTTCGCTGACCAGTTCCTCAACGACTTTCTCCATTTCGGAGTGGTTCGGAGAAAGGTCGCCCATGAAACCTCGAATCTGGAGAGGGAATGACGAAAAGAACTCCTACCCACAATGGCAGCACGAGCCGCCGCTCTTTTTCGCCGATGGCGGCACGTCCAGCGCCGGGTTGGCAGTGAAGAAGCCGAATGGCTTCAACGTGAAACCGATGTACGCTGTGGGCATGACCGGGTAATCCTCCGGCCGCGGCACGTGCACGTGGCTCATGGTGTACCAGAAGACAACATCGGTGTTGCTGATCGGCCGGTCTTGCTCGGTCCATTGGATCAAGCCGTCGCCGCCGGTGCTTTGGTTCGGATAGTCGCCGGCGCCGAAGCGCTCGTTCTCGGCATACGGCGTCACCCACACGTGATAGTTCACGAAGCCGGCCCGCTTCCGCCACCAGGCCGATGGGCCTGCAAACGGAACTGCGTTGTCGCCGGGGATGAATTTGTAGGCCACCGGCTCGCCCAGCGCGTTCTTCACATTTGGGTTCACGATCTTCCAGTTACGGGCGGTCTCGAACTTGAGATGCGAGCGTGCCTGCTTCTCCGATTGCAAGAGCGTGGGCTGGGCGAAGAACGCGTTGGAGAACGGGTTGTTTGCGTCAGCCTTGTCGGGCATGACATCCACCTGATAAACCGAGTTCGCGGCCCCGTCGAGATCGAAATCGAGGCGGAAGTTGAAGAAGTGCTGGTGATTCGGAGCGTAAACCTGGGGCGCGACCAGCTGGCCATACTTCAACGGCTCGCCGGGCCGCGCGGCGCCGAGCGACAGGATGCCCGTGAGTTTCACCTCCAGTTGAATCGTGCCGTCCTGATACAGGTACCAAAAGAAGCCGTACTCGTAATTCTCCACGGTGGACACCGAGGAAATGACTAGTCGCCGCGAGCGCCGCACTTCGGGCGTATCGGGCAATCGCCGGTCGGTGTGTTTCCACAGGATGCCGTAGTCCTCTTCGTGCATACAAATGGCGTTTTTGATGGTCCACGGCTCGCCGCGGCTCGTCGTCAATTCCGCATCGAAATAATGAATGAGGCCGAGGCAATCGCAGCCAAGCTCCAGGCTGTTGGCGCAGGCGCCCATGCCGTATTCGCCCACGTCGAAGGCGTTTTTCCGCCGCTGCGTCGGGCCGGGATCGCCGTAGGGGACCACCATCTCGGTGATCGAGGCGCGGTAAAGCACCGAACGGTCCTTGCCGCCATCGTTATAGCGCAGGTGGTGAAGCGTGAGCCCTTCGCGAGCGTTGAAGCCGACGACGAAACTCCATTTTTGCCAGCGCACCTCGTGGCCGCTGATCTCGAAGCTCGGCCCTTGCGGCTGCGTGATTTCGATGGGCTTCAGGTCTTCCCGGAACTTTTCGACACGGTCGGCCGCGTAGTTGCTTTGCCCCGGCGGCAGATCCCAGCGGCCATATTCCTCCACGCGAATGACCTTCATGGTGTTGAGATCGACGATGGGGCGAATGCCTTCGATCGGCTTGGCGTAACCGTTGTCGGTCGGATCGGTGCGAATGAAGCAAAGCGGCCGGGCCAGCCGCCGGCCACGCTCTTCCTCTTCGCCGTAGTAGCCGGCACTCCAGATATCGACCATCACCAGCCGCGTGTCCTCAATGCCGTAATGCTTTTTCAGCGCTGCCTTGAAGTCCGCGCTGGCCAGCACGGCCTGTTCGCACTCGACCTGCTCGTCAATCGTCATCGTTGGCTGCGCGCCGGGAATGTGACGATAAGCTAGAAGCCGGTTGTCGTCGAGCGAGACCGTCGCTTCGTAACAGGAATTCGTGCCATTATCGAACAGCACAGCGAATGCCTGCCACGCAACCTTCTCGTTGCCGGTGAAACTATGGACCGCTTCCTTCGCCGGCTCCTTTAAGCTCACGGAAACGAACCGCGTCGTCGGCGTGACCTTGCCGTTTTCCTTCAAGACCGCGACCACGCGCTGCACCTCGTCGCGGCTCAAGGGTTCCAAGGGATGACGAGCGCTGCTGGCCATGGGTGGGTCCTCTCGGAAAAAAGGTGATAGACGGCGGAAGGAGAGACTCGCGCCTGCGCCGGACCATTCTATGGCGGGGCTGGCGGCAATACTAGAAGTGATAATGAAAACAGCAGGAGGCAAAGCGCGATGTTCGGGTGTAATCAAATTCTGTTGGGGTCTCGTTTCCATCTTGGTTTTCTCGCGCTCTAACCCCTCCCCCCAGCCCCTCCCCGAAGCGGAAAGGGGGAGCCAACTTGTTCACCCCTCCCCGCTTCGGGGAGGGGCCCGGGGGAGCGGTCTTTCGCCCTCAAACCCTCGGAGATTTTGGTCACACCCACCGCGTTCGGCAGCGGTTCGGGCGCTTCTTATCGAAACCTCTCCCGAACCAGCAGCCGAAAGCGCGGAGTTCGCAAATCCCGAGACCTAAGGATGGTAACTTTTTGTAACCGGGTTACATTGCGCGCCACCATGCTAGTCTCCGCAACTGTCAGCGGCGTCGCCACTTCCGGCACGCGCACCACGCCTTCGCACACATTGATACAAATTGATACTGGTGAGGATACAAGTGTGGATACCAACTCGGTTGCAGGTTCGGATACAGGTTTGGCAGGCGGTGATCATGCTGGTCTCTGAGGTGGTGACAAGGAAAAGTGATTGCAACGCGGGCGCCGTTGGCGCCGGGGCCGGCGGACAGAGCGCCGGCCGGCGCAAACATACGATCCGGTTTGGGAAATGCAAATGGCCTTGCGAGCATTGGCGCTAAATCAATTAGCCACAGAGGGCGCAGAGAACTCGGGACCGGCCAAACCGACCGGCTTTGGGAGATGATTTACTTCCTGTGCTCCGGGGCCGCGTCGTGTTCGGGCAAGTTGTAAGCCTTTTTTGTGAAAGTCAAACAAGTTCAAGGTGTCCTCACACGCTATGAACGAAAAGGTTCCTGACCCCGGTGGGTGACCCCGGTGGGTGACCCCGGTGGGTCGCCGACATTCCTATATGCTGCTGAAATTTGCAATATACCGCGCTGAGTGAAATGGTTCTTGACCCCGGGAACTTTGAATATATGTCTTGTGCCCGATGAATTTCCATGCCTCCCAAGAGGTTATCCTTCGCGTGCCTCCGCCGGGTTGGGGGTGGTCGCGAGGATTTCTTGTTCCCGAAGAAGCGCGCGGGCACGTTCTTCCTCCGCCTGCTTGCGCTCGGTAATGTCCACATGAGAACCCGCGATGCGGTACGCAACGCCGGCGGCATCGCGCAGGGCCACGCCGCGCGCCAAAATCCAGCGGTACGTGCCGTCCTTATGGCGGAGGCGATACTCGCATTCATAGTGCGGGGTGGCGCCGTCGATGTGGGCTTGATTCGCAGCCAGAACACGCTCGCGATCCTCAGGATGAAGCCGTTGTTCCCATTCCTCGATCCGCGAAGCAATCTCGTGGTCTTCGTAGCCGAGGATGCTCTTCCAACGCGGTGAATAGTAAATCTCGCCAGTTCGCGGGTCCCAGTCCCACAAGCCGTCCTGCGAGCCGCGGACGGCGAGCTCAAAGCGTTCGCGACTACGGATTAATTCTGTCTCCGCCCGTTTGCGCTCGGTAAT
>Ga0209580_10000427_pt1 | contig 23889 bp, 22 predicted proteins | sample Coa_R1_5_FD_187153 | JGI IMG/M metagenome (GOLD analysis project Ga0209580, IMG submission 187153) | Surface soil microbial communities from Centralia Pennsylvania, which are recovering from an underground coalmine fire - Coalmine... | ecosystem: Environmental > Terrestrial > Soil >... | reverse complement strand
CCGAGCGTCAGCTGATACTCCTTGTTCTCGCTGGTGAGCAGGTCGATGAACTCTGGCGCACCAGCTTCGATTGCTCCGCCTGAATCGGCGTCCGGAGGAATGATCGCCTGGCACAGCGCTTGCAGAGTTTTGTAGTGCTGTGCCGAGAAATATTTTGGCGCATAGGCCTTGGTCGCAGCCTTCTCAGCGGCAATCATGTGATGCGCAGCCTCGGCCGCCTGCAAAGGGATCACACGCAGAACTGAACTCGCAGCCGCGCCCATCGCCAGAGTTTTCAAAACGTCGCGACGTGAAAGAGTTTTCATATCATTCCCGAACTACTGCGCCAGTTTTTTCGAGCGTCCGTATACGAATTCCGCTCTCATCTGTCCATTCAGTTCCGTTCTTGCCTGGTTTGAAAATGCGGAGTCTGCGCAGTCTCTTCTTGTCGAGCGCATTAACTACCACACACAAGCGGAACGTGCTGGACTTTTTCTTAGCACAGGAAAACTCATTGGGGGTCAGTTCAACGCACACTGCTTCGCCCTTATTCCCCTTCACTTCGAGTAGTAGTTCCGCGGCCGCGGACGTTGCAAGCATGTCGTAACCGACATTCTCGTGGTCTCGTCTGTCGACCCTATAGCCGTTTTCACCAAAGTAGCGCTCTACTACGTCCATTGCGTTCGCTTCAATTTTCAGTCTTTCGTTTAGGTCTTGTATCCAGCCGCCACGCGCGTTTTTTGCCGCCCATTGTTGCCGCACACCTGGAGATCCCTTCGAAGTCAGTCGCAACACCCGCGTGTTCGCGGACGGGCTTCCATACCAAAACGGATTCTGTCCCGGTCGACCTTTATCCGTATTCAGCGGTGGCCGTTTGCCGCGAAGGAGACATTTGGCTGTCTTCCCAGCGTGGGCCTCCACCGAAAACTCGCAGCAATCGCCACTTTCCCGAATCGTTCGTTGCCGGGCAAGCTCGCCTTTTGGACTCTGCCTCCGTCTCCATACGGGGCGTTTTTATACCACCCCACAATCACACGACCTCCCGAGTCGGGGTGGGTCGCAATCCAAACTACTGTAACGCCATTCACCGAGTCATCCGAACGAGAACCGCCCAACCTTGTTAAGTTTGGATTTGTGCTGCCTGGAACATGACCATATACCCGCCCGGCGAACTTCTTGAAATTGAACTGACAGTGGTCATTCATCGGTTTTTTGAGCGTGTAGCCAAAGAAGCCTTTCGGTTCGTCGACACCTTTGATTGCGCCTTCATAGCAATTCATCCACGGTACGTTAATATAAAGAAGCTTCTTCATTGGTGAAACCAGTTCGGCTTACAAACTTCCCTTCTTCGCCTGATCCAGCAAGTACTCCGACGCTCTCCACGACAGTGCCATGATGGTCAGCGTCGGATTCTTGTCAGGATTGCTCACAAATGGAGCCGCATCATTGACGAAAAGATTTTTCACATCGTGCGCCTGGCAATATCCGTTCAGTGCTGAGGTTCTCGGACTATTGCCCATGCGCACCACGCCCAGTTCGTGAATGATCACTCCGCCGTCTTCAATCCCCCAAGGATTCGGTCCGTCGGGCACAGTACGGTCGTAGTAAGTTCCGCCGCCAGCTTCCACAATTTCGCGGAATGTCTGCTGCATATCACGCGCCATTTTGATTTCGTTGTCGCTCCACTGCCAGTGAAAGCGCAGCACCGGAATTCCCCACTCATCAACCGTGCTGGGGTCAATCTCACAATAGCTGTTCTGGTTGGGAATCATCTCGCCGCGCCCGGCGAAGCCAATGAAAGTTCCATACATTTCCCGGCATTTCTGTTTCAAGGCTGTGCCGTATCCTTCGTGATATTCGCAAATGCCGTCAAATTCGCCGACGCCGGGCATTTCGCGCCCGCCGCCAAATTCAATGTGATATCCGCGCAGGAAGTCGTTCTTGCGGTCGAATTTCCACCATGGCATGTACATGTGCATGCCGCCGACACCATCGTGATTGTGCGCCGGCATTTTGATCAGCTGCGGGAAGTGTCCGAAGCCGGAACTACCCACGCTGTCCGTCAAATATCGGCCAATCACACCGGAGGAATTTGCGAGCCCGTCAGGGAAACTGGCCGACTTCGAATTCAGCAGCAGCCGCGCCGATTCGCACGCACTCGCTGCCACCACAAATGCCTTGGCATAAATCTTCTTCTCGGCACGAGTCGCTTTGTCGATATAGGAGACCGCCTCAGCCTTTCCGTCTCTGCCCAGCACAATTTCGCGCGCCATCGCGCCAGTGATCAGCGTGAAGCGGCCGGTTTTTTCCGCCGGCGGAATCATCACCTGGCTGGAGCTGAAATTCGAGGCGCTGATGCACCCGCGGCCGCACTGCGCGCAGTAGTGGCAAGCGGGACGCCCATTCAGCGGCTGCGTAAGAATCGCAAGCCGCGAGGGAATGCACGTGATCTTCAGCTTGTCACAGGCTTTTTTAACAATCGTCTCAGTACAGCGGGCTTTCGGAGGCGGAAGAAAAATCCCGTCGGGCGCGCTGGAAACGCTTTCTTTCGTGCCGAAAACGCCAATGTAGGACTCAACCTTGTCGTAATACGGTGCGAGGTCGTCGTAAGTGATCGGCCAGTCGTCGCCCATGCCATCGGTTGAGCGCGCTTTGAAATCGACGGGCGCAAAGCGAAGCGCGATTCTTCCCCAATGATTGGTGCGGCCTCCGACAACTCGCGAACGGAACCAGCGGAAGCGCGATCCCACAGCCACCGTGTAGGGCTCGCCCTCAATGTCCCAGAAACCGTTCGGCGCGAGGAACTCGCTGAAGTTCTCCATGGCCTTGCCGCCAATGCCCGCGCCACGATGGGGCAACTGATAAGGCCAGACGTGCTCTTTGAAATCTTCGGCAGGATTCAGCGGGCCACCAGCTTCAAGCATGACAACGCTCAGCCCGCCTTCGGTGAGAATTTTCGCGGCAGTCCCGCCGCCCGCGCCGGAGCCGATGATGCAAACGTCGTAGGTTTTGGGAGAGCGAATGATTTGGGGCATGAAATTTCCGGGGTCTCCTTCGTGACCTGCGTGACCTTAGCGGTTGAAACGATAACCACGAAGGGCACGAAGGTACACGAAGGAAAGCCTTAGAACCGCAACTTCTCCAGATACGTGTAGCAGGCTTGAATGCTGTCAAACGGCGACTTGGGATCGTCGAATTCGACGAAGTAATGCTTGATCCCGCCCAGGTCTGCTTTCTCGAAAATCCGCTTCCAATCAATCTCGCCTTTGCCCACGTCCACCATTTGCCGGTCCCTGGTAAAGTCTTTCACGTGGACAAGAGGGAAGCGCCCAGGATACTTCGCAAAATATGCGAGTGGATCCACACCGGCCTCGTGCGCCCATCCGAGATCCATCTCCATCGCCACCAGCTTTGGATCAGTTTCGGCGAGCAGAATGTCATACGGCAGCTTGCCATCGGGCAGCGGTTTAAATTCCTCGACGTGATTGTGGTAGCCGAATTGAATTCCAGACTTCATGGTTTCCTCACCGGCTCGATTGAAGGCTTCCGCGGCCCGCTTCCAACCATCCGGCTGCTTAAGCACCGCGCGATCGATCGAAGGATTTACCACGTAGCTGTGCCCGAGAATCTTGCTCGCTTCGATCACTTTGGGCAGGTTCTCTGCAGAAATGGCGGAATAAGGAATGTGCGAGGCGGGAGCAGCCAAGCCGTTCGCATCCAGAATTTCGCGCGCACGTCTGGGGGACGGATTGAAGTTGGGCAAGTGGGCGAAGAATTGCGCCAGTTCCACCTCTTTGTATCCGTCTTTGGCCACCCGCGCGAGTGTGCCTTCGAAATCTTTGTCGAGCGCGCCGCGCACGGTGTAGAGTTCAAGGCCGATTTTTTCTATGCGATGCTCGGCGGCGGCGAAAGACAACCGGCTCATCACTGCGGCGACGCTCAGTGTTCCAATGAAAGTTCTGCGATCCATATTTCCTCTATGCGAGCTGTGGCTCGTTCAGCAATTCTTGCCGTACATTTTTCAAAACGTACAACGCCCGTTCCACGCCGACTTCGCCGGAGAGAATGGGGTCCTCGTTTTCGACGCTGAAAATTCCTTCGTATCCCACATCCATGTAGGCGCGCATGATGTCTTTCCAGGTGCTGGCGCCATGTCCATAGCCGACCGAGCGGAACGCATCCGACGCGGTCTTCAGGTCCTGCTTCTCGAAAACGAAATTCAGCACGCCATACTTTGCGACTTTCTCGGGATAAAGCACTGTGTCTTTCATGTGCGCGTGATAGATCGCGCCCTGCTTGCCCAGCATGTGAATCACTTCGACTGGATTGCATCCCTGCCAGAACAGGTGGCTCAAGTCGTTGTTCGCGCCAATCTCTTCTCCCACCGCTTCGCGCAGCTTGAGTAACGTAAGCGGATTGAAGACGCAGAAATTCGGATGCATCTCCAGCGCGATCCGCCGGATTCCGTGGTCGCGCGCAAATTTCACGGCCTCTTTCCAATATGGAATCACTCGCTCTTTCCATTGCCAGTCCTGCGCGGCCGCGTATTCCGGTGGCCAGCGATAAGCGATCCAGTTCGGATTTTTATCGGTGGGATTCGCGCCGGGGCAGCCGGAAAAACCGACAATCACTTTAACGTCGAGCTTCTCCGCGAGAAGAACGGTATTGCGAAAGGTCTGGGCGTCGCGTTCCGCGATGGTGCGGTCAGGATGAACAGGGTTGCCGTGGCAGCTGAGGGTTGCGACCTGAATATTGTGATCGTCGAATTTCTTTTTCCATGCTTTCAGCTTGGCTGAATCGGCTAGCAGTTCCTGCACCGGGCAATGTTTGTCGCTGGGATAGCCGCCAGTGCCGATCTCCGCCGCTTCCACTCCCATTTGCTGGTATTTCTCGACGAGCTGGTCAGTAGTCAGGTCAGGGAATGCAGGATCGAAGACGCCGATCAGAATTTTGCGACGAGGGTGAGGGGAAGAGCTTCCTGTGTTCTCGGACTGAGGCGCTGAAGCCGAAAGTGAATGCGGGGCCGCCACCGCTCCGGCGATAACGCCGCTGGTGGTAGCGAGAAAATTTCTGCGAGTGGGAGAGAGCGGATCGGAGGTATTCGCCATGTAGCTCCTCAGGTAATCAGGAATGCCGCACGAATCGAACATTATACTCACGGCGAGAACAACGCGAAGACCGGAGCTGAGGATTACGTGATGAGAGACGAGAAGAACTATGCCCTAAAAACCGAAGCCGCCCTTCTCGGGCGGCTTCAGCTTCGTGGGTTGAACTCCTCAATTCGCAGGCCGGAGGTGGCCATTACTATGAGGACGTTGATGGCATTCTTAAACGGAAGCCCCGGGAATACAATAGCGTAAAAATACTAGAGCAGAAGTTGACGTAAGCTCTTTCTACATCAACAACATACAGTCAGCCGGCGCATCTACACCGTACATTCAGCGATCGACAGAAAAGAGGTACAGGCTGTGATCCAGAATCCCTACTCGCCGATAGCGAAACAGCCACTGATAGGCTTTTGGATCTTTGAGGTATTCGCCTGCGAGATGCGTGGCCGAAATGATCACCGTCCCGGTGGCGTGCTCGTTCTCAGCTAACGGGCGCGCATGTATCCCATAAACCGCCGGATCAACGCTGCCAAAGTAGGCAAGCGCAATCTGCTCGTGCGGGTTCTCTGCCTGATATTCGTGCAACGCCAGCAAGCCCTGTCCCCAATCAAGATTGCTGTCAGCAAGCAAGCGGTAGCTGTTCTCAGGCGAGACGAAAATGTCAAAATACGATAAATAACCCGGAGCATAGCGCAACGCGTCCGCAGCATTGAGGGCCAGCATGGCGACCAGCAGCGCGGTTCCGAAGCGAAGCTGCGATAACCGTTGCCACGCTGCGCCCGCTAATAACAAAGCGAAGGGATACAGCGGCAGAACGTGCCGCTCACCAATGTTGAAGTGGGCGAAGATCGCCAGCCCAAAATAAAGCACCGGGAACGAAGACATAATCAGAAAGCCTGGCGCTTGTATTTTTCCGAAAAGGCATAGTGCGAATCCTGCAGCCGCCAACACAATCACGACCAGCGGCCATTTCAGCAGAATGGTGACGGGATAGTATGCTTTCCAACCCCCTGTAGGCGAAACCTGGCCCAGAAGAAAAGCTGGCTGGCCGTGCGCGTTGCGTAGGGCCACGTCGCGAAGTCCGGCGACGAATTCCCCAGCAGGAATCAGAAGGCTGACGTTCAACCGCGAATGAGTTGGCTTCACTAGCGGAGCGGTCCAGTGCGGATGGGTTGCGATCAGAGTGCCATTCTGAATGGTCAAACGCGAAACGTGAAAAAAGTATCCGGCCCAAACCACAAAAATTGCGACCAGTAGGGCCAGAGCCGCCTTCGCGTAATTCCATCTAAGCGGATGGAAAGTTGGGAAGCCCCGCACCAGCACCAATATCCAGACCATCGCCAGCGCGAACATCGGCAGAGTTGAAAACTTTGCCAGTAGCAGAAGACCGAAGACCACTCCACACGCCAGCGCATTCCGCCCCGTGGGCCTTTGCTTGCAGCGGACTATCTGGATCGCAGCGGCGAATATCAGCAGCGTTGCCGCGCCGTCAGTCGTGACCACTGAAAAGTGCGCGATCAAAGATGGAGAAAATGCAAACAGTGCGAGCGAACAATTCGCGGCCGCCGGCGAAAACATTCTGGCTGCCTCAAGCCATAACAAAATTCCGAGCAGGAATCCGAGCGCCAAGTTCATCAAGCGCGAGCGCCAGGCGAGGGATACTGGGTCGGGCAAAATGCGGTGAACGCGAAACCCGGCCGGCAATTTCTCGACATCTACTTGCCATTCACGCCCTATCAGCGGCAACGTGCACAGCAAGCGCGCCAGGGGAGGATGGTCGTTATATTCCTCGAATTGTCCGTTGCGCCAGGCGTTAAGCCCTTCGGCAATGTGCACTGGCTCGTCATAGGTGAGCGACTGCGTGCGAATGAACCACAAACACTGAGCCACATACAAGGTGAGCAGAAGCGCGGGGAAGAGAGCGCGCGTCCAGTCGCGATGCTGCTTCAAAGCGGAGCGCTTGTCGGCGAATACAACCGGCGCCTGCTGGGGCATAGAAACGCCAAGTTATCACAGCGCAGATCAATAAGCGGCGGGCTAAGGCACTGTTATCCGGCAAAGAAAGATGTTCTTGCCAAACTCCTGCGGAGCCGAGCACCCGGCTTGCCTGAGTTCGTCTCGCAGCAACGCCTCTTTGTCGATGAACCACCCCGCCTGAAAAAACCACAGCGGTGTGCCGGGACTCAAGTTAAACGTACGCTGAAGGCTTGCGAGCGTTTCGGGCAAAGTTCCCGCCTTGAAAGTCCATCGATTGGGGTCGATCGATATGACCGCGGAGGGTCCGCAGGCAGCCTTCAATAGTGGCGTAAACGACGGCTGCTCAATCTGCACGACCCTGCGGTCGCACAAGTAGTAGCTGAGCAGCAGACCGCCTTGGTCATCGGTGAAGATGATGGAGTTCGGCGGAAGAGATTTTAACGACGCGGTCGCCTGAGCCATCAGTTTTCGGTTTTGATCATGTGCCCGGATGTACTCCCCTTGCGGCGAGGGCAACAAGTTACAGACCGCGAGAACAGCGACGATCATAGCAGGCTTCAGCCAGCGGTTCCTCAGTTTCCACCTTGCTAGGGGAATTGCGATTCCCGGAATCACAGAGATTGCGAGATAGGAGTTGTGCCGCGTGCCTCCGAACGGGTACAGGCGGAATAGCGCCAAGCCACAGTTCACCACTATCGGAAAAACCAGAAGGAACGCAAGCTGGCGTGAAGACGGATATCGCGAGGCGTGAGGCGAGTTTCGATCTCGGATCAGTATTACGATGCCGCAGATAAAAAGCGTCAGTCCAACGGCCCCGACCGCTCCTTGGCTGAAGAAGTAGTGAAACAGCCGCAGGTTTGCTCGAGCGATGAACCACAGGTGGTTCTCCCCAGGCTGGAAAACGGAACGACGGAGGTAAGAGCCTATTAGACCTTCCATGGCGTTCATAGCTTGCAGCTTTGAAATATGGCTAAAGAAAAGAAACGCAACGAGCGTTAGCGCGCCAAGCTGACCAGCAACCCAGCCCGCAAGCAATCCTGCCCTCGGCCGTGTGGAAATCAGCCGAAGCAGCGCATAAATTCCGAGCGTCAGTGCAAAGATGAGCGACGAGTAATGCGTGAGCAGCGCAACGTAAAGTGCGAATGATGAAAGCAACATCAGGGACACGGAATCCTCTGCGATCGCGCGCTCGAGAAAATATAAGCCGCTCGCGCAGAACAGAAGCAAGAATGCATACTGACGCACTTCTGATGAAAGCAAAATCAGCGCCGGCGAAAAAAGAAGTAGAACCAACGCGATCAGCGCGGTCGAGTAAGTAGTTACGCGCCTCAGCCAGCAGAACATCACCCAACAAAAAGCTGTTCCGGCTAGCAAAGGCGGAAACCTCAAGAATAGCTCCGAGCGCCCAATCGTCCCCCAGTAGTGCAGGAAGATGATGAGCAGCGGCGGATGCACCGTTGTGAGACTCGCCCGGTAGGTGGCCGTGAACGATGATTGAACGCTCAACAGATAATGCAATGCCTCATCTGCATTAAGAAAGCGGCTTGCAGCATTCCAAAACCGCATTGAAAAGCCCAGCGTCAGCAGCGCGACTAGCACCGTTTCAAATCCGCGCGCTTGCGACAGACCAGCGTCTTTCCTCGCTTCCGGCTTGAGCTGCAAGATTTCAGCGGGCGGCATAAAAAGCATAAAAAGAAGGTATCGTAGAGAATACTATGCTGGTTCGATGAAAGCGGACCCGGTCGCGTAAGCGGCAAACAATCATGTCAACCCCCAATTTTCTGGAAACGGCAGTCCATGTCGAAGCCCTGCAGGTAGCGCGACAGAATCCGGTTGGGGTTCCCTTTCTAGTCTTGACCGCCATCTGGTTCGGAATTGTTACGGGTTTGATCGAAGGCATCGGACTCCTTCTATTTCAAAGAATCAATTGGGCGCGCTGGGGACCGATGGTCCACGTTTCGAAGGAAATCATTTGGATTTCGCCGATTGTTGATGTCTGTTTCTTTACGGCTATCGCGTTGCTCATGGTGTTCGGCGCACGCCTCGTTCGGCGCCTGCCAGCTTTGCGAGTTCTCATCTTCGTGCTCGCGTTCTTGTCAGTTTACGATTGGCTGACCCTCACTGAACGGCTCTATCACCGAGCTTGCTTTCTGCTCGCGCTAGGTGTTGCCTTCGCGTTCACGCGTTGGTTCGACGGCCATCACGAAAAGGTTTTCGGGTTTTGGAGGAGAACTCTCACGTGGCTGGTGGCGGCATGGTTACTCATCTTCATCGGTATGAAAACCACCGAGCGGCTAATCGAATATCATCAACTCGCGAGCCTTCCATCTGCCCAAGCGGGAGCGCCCAACGTTCTAGTAGTCGTCGTTGACACTCTCCGCGCCGATCACCTTTCTGTATACGGATACACTCGGCCGACAACCCCAAACCTGGATCGCATCGCTACCCAGGGTGTTCTGTTCCAGAATGCGATTGCGCCATGCTCCTGGACGTTGCCCTCACACGCCTCGTTGCTGACAGGCAGGTACCCCTCCGATCACGGAATGGAAAACGCACAGCCGATGCCGTGGCTGGGATGGGGCCACGAAAGCCTTCGCGGATATCTCACACTGGGCGAGGCGCTCCAGCAGAAGGGCTATCGCGTGGGCGCGTTTTCTGCGAACCAGACTTACTTCACATCCAATGTTGGCTTGGGAAGAGGCTTCATCCATTTTGAGGATTACTTCCAGTCGCCCAAAGACATGTTCCTGCGCACGCTCTTTGGACGCGACTTCGACGGCGCTTACCTGCACCGCACCGAAAAAAGCGCAGTGACTCGTACCATTAAGTTCTTGGGCCTCACAGGCCTGCTCGACAACCGCAAGCACGCCGGTGAAGTCAATCGCGAAGCCTTAACGTGGATCGATCGCAGCCAGCGTCCCTTCTTCGCCTTCCTGAACTACATTGATGTTCACGATCAGGCGCCGCCGCGAGATTTCCGAGCGCCGTGGGGTCTCAAGACTGAGCTAGACAGATACGACGCTGCATTGACCTATGTGGACGCTGAAATCGGAAAGCTCATGCAGCAACTCAAGTATCGGGGCGTGACACGGGACACACTCGTCATCATCACGTCAGACCACGGCGAGTCTCTTGGGCAGCATGCGATGCAGTTCCACGGAATCGCCCTTTATCGAGAACAGATTCACGTTCCGCTGCTGCTCTGGTATCCGAACAAGGTTCCTGCGGGACTGATTGTGCCGAGGCCGGTCAGCAATGCGGCAATCGCAGCCACAATTATGGATTTTGTTGCCGGGCCAGGCCAAACAAGTTTCCCTGGTCGCGGTCTCAAGACGTTGTGGATCGGAACCGACACTGCGCCTTACTGGCCATATCCACTTTCCGAATTAGCGAAGAACGAAATCGTCATTGATCCTGACCGGCAGGCCCGCAATGTCGAACCCACCGCCATGGACGCCGACATGAAATCTCTGGTTACGCCGCACTGGCATCTTATTGTGCACGAGATCCAGGGAGCGCAGTTGTATGACTGGACCAGCGACCCCGGGGAAACAAGAAATTTGATCGATACACCGGAAGGGCGTTCAGCAGCGGAACAGTTGGAATCAGAAATTAAGGCTGCCTCTCGCTGAAATTCCTCACACATGCGGCGTCAGAAGCCGTGCTCGGGACGTATTCCCTTTGACTCCGTAATTTCGTACATTCGGCCCGCCGCCAGATCCTTGTATTCTTCGCTTCGGCCACTTGGCCATTCAACGACGACGTGCTCGATCTTGTCGCGCTTGCCCAATCCAAAAGTCACCGGCAATTCGGATTGCGACAGATAACTGGATCCGCTTCGCACCATTCTGGTTTGTGTCACTCCGCCGGAAAAAATTCTCACTTGCGCACCAATGCCATCGCGGTTTGACTTGGTCCCGAGCAAGCGAAAGCGAATGCTCCGGTTTCCTGCACTCTGATCGTTGCGAAACAAGTAAGCAGGCCCGTTATTCGTAGTCATCAAAATATCTTGATCGCCGTTGCGATCGAAGTCTCCGATGGCAAGCCCACGGCCAACCTTGGGCAGGTTGAAATCGCCGCCAACCGACTCGCCAACTTCGGTAAACTTGCCCTTTCCATCGTTTAAGAACAATTGCGGCGACTGCGCATACCCAACATTGCGAACATTGCGCACCGTGTCATCGATGTGCCCATTCACCGCGATCAAATCCAGCGAGCCGTCGAGATCGCAATCCACAAACGCGCAACCGAAACCCAGCGTCGTCTTCGAGGGCAGGCCGATACCGCTTTGCACGGCGACATCGGCGAAGTTCCCGCTCGCATCCGCACGGTACAGTCCAATCATCTCGTTATCAAAATTTGTAATGGCTATGCCTGCGCGACCTGAGTTGTCGAAATCGCCGACGTCCACTCCCATGCCGGCGCGCGCTTTGCCATCCGCGCTAAAAGCAATGCCGGCCTCGACTCCAACTTCTTTGAATGAACCGTTGCGCTGATTGCGATAAAGCTTGTTCGGCTGCGTGTCATTGGCGACCAGAAGATCCGGCCAGCCATCCTGGTCATAGTCGAGCATGGCCACGCCCAACGACTTCGAGCTGCTATCGAAGATTCCGCTCGCCGCGGTGACATCCTCAAACGTACCGTTGCCGCGATTGTGAAACAGCCAGCAGGTCTGGCCGACGTAGGCCTCGGGAGTGCAATAGGATTTGTGCTTTCCGTCAAGACTGCAGAACACATCGTGCTCGGGCGACCATTTCACGTAGTTGCAGACAAAGAGATCCAGAAGGCCATCTTTGTCGTAATCGAACCACAGTGCCGAAGTGCTGAAAGCCTCGCGCTTCCCCAGCCCGCTGGAATTCGTCACATCAACGAACGTGCCTTTGCCCGTATTCTTGAACAGGCGGTTCTGGCCCACGCATGTAATCAGAATGTCGGGAAATCCGTCGTTGTTGTAATCGCCGACTGCCACGCCCATGCCGTACATCTCAATGTCCAGGCCGGCGGCGCGAGTTACGTCCGTGAATGTTCCATTTCGATTGTTTCGATAAAGCTTGAGCGTGGAACGCTGGTGCGCGTGGCCGGGCCAATCCATGCTGTTGATGAGCAGAATGTCCTGCCAACCATCGGCATCGTAATCGAGAAACGCGCAGCCTGAGCCGAGAGTTTCGGGCAGGAACTTCCCCCCGTAAGCTCCGTTATTGTGATGGAAATGAATTCCGGCGGCAGCGGTCACATCGGTGAAATGAAACCCGATCTGAGATTGAGCAGAAGCCGGGGGGAATGCCCAGCCTTTCGCAATCAACGCGAGAAGGCTGGGACCCGCTAACGTTGCGCCTGCTGTCCGGCGCAGAAACGAGCGGCGGTTCACGGAACGTTTACCAGCCCATTGCGAATGGCATAAACCACGAGTTCGGCGGTCTTGTGTATTCCCAGCGCATCCATGATATTGGCGCGATGCACGGCAACGGTATTCACGCTGAGGTCAAGCTGCGCGGCAATCTCTTTATTCGATTTGCCATCGCAGATCAGTTGCAGGATTTGGACTTCGCGTGTTGTCAGCCCAGAATTCCGTTCGCCTTTCAAGTTTTCTTTGGGCGAAAGGGAAGGATCGAGCACGGTCTCCCCATTCACGATGCGGCGTATCGCCGATCCCAACTCGAGGTCAATCGCGTTCTTGAGCACGTAACCGCGCGCGCCCGCATCCATCGCCTGGCGCACCCAGGTGTCTTCGGTGTGCATGCTGAGCATAAGAACAAGAGTGTCGGGCGCAAATGCCAGAATCTTTCGTGTCGCCTGCAGGCCGTTGATCTCCGGCAGCGCACAGTCCATGATCACTACTTGGGGTTTAAGCGCGCGCGTGAACTCAACGGCTTCTTTGCCATTGCTGGCTTCGCCAACGACGCGAATGTCCGGCTCATCCTCGAGCATGCGACGGAATCCGCGCCGGACCAGGCTGTGATCGTCCACCAGCAGCACCGAAATTTTTTCAGGCATGCGACTCCTGGGTTTCTCGCGCTACGTTTTCTTTGGGAACTCTCAGCCGTACCAGCGTGCCGGGCCCATTTGGATTTTCGAAAGAAATGGCGCCGCCCAGCAATTCCGCGCGCTCCCGCATGGCCACCAAGCCCAGCCCCGATCGCGCACGCGTGGTTACAAAGCCTGATCCCCGGTCCTCAACTTCTAGCTCAAGCCGATCCGCCGCGAAGCTCAGGCGCACCCAGGCTTGTTTCGCGCCGGAGTGCCGCGCAACATTATTCAAGGCTTCCTGCAGCACGCGATACACGTGCACGGCGGAGTTGCCGTTGACGGGGAACGGTGTCCCGCTTTTCTCGTAGGATATGCCAATTCCGGTTTGCCTTTCCACCACGGGCAAATACCACTCGATCGTTTGCTCCAGTCCGGCTTCGTCGAGCATGACGGGGTGTAGCGCCTGCGAAAGGCTGCGGACCTTCTCCAGCGCACCCTGCGCTATTTCCCGGATTTCGAGCAGTTCGGCCCGAAGCGCTGATTGTTCTGGGACGAGATTGCGCGCTCGGCCGAGCATCGTTCCCATGGCAGTCAAGATTTGTCCGAACTCGTCGTGCAGCTCGCGAGAAATATAGCGCAACGTCGACTCCTGGCTGGAAATAAGCGTCTGCGCCAGTTCGCTTCGCTGAGCAGAAAGCGTGGCCAGTTGGTTGAAAACGATTCGGTTCGAGCGAATCAGATAAAGACTGGTCAAGAGGATCACAATCAGTGTTCCAATCACGAAAAAATACGCCTGTCGCTGCACGTGATCGTAAATTTCTGTGACTTGCGCCGCCGCGTGCTCTTCGCTCTCATTGTTCTGCACTAGAAGCCGGGCCACCGCGTTACTCAGCGCCGCCAGTCTTGCTTGAAGGGACAGCCTGATCTGCTCGCGCGCATCTTGTTCCTTGCCGCCGCGCGCCATTGCAAACGTGCGTTCCACCGCGTCCCAAAACTGTGTTAATGAGCTCAAGAGGTACAGCTGCTGATCTGGCGTCCTGCCCGCGGGCGAAAACTGCTGCTCGCGCGCAAATGCATCTTGCAGGTCATCGCGCATGCGCTGGAACTGCGGCTGCCACGCCGTCAGAGGATAGCGCGGGCTGGTGTCCAATGGATCAATGTCCAGCATGGTGTGCAGAGACATGCCAATGGAATTGAGTTCATTTTGAATCCGCAGCAGCTGGAGCGAATCTTTGCGATTGCGGTCAATCAGGTTGTTTTGCAGCTCTCGCAGGCTGGCGATGCGGCGGCTCACGTAGAACGAATATCCCACTACAGCCAGCAACGTGATGATCAGGCCGATGTAAAGTGGAGTTGTAGGAGATCGCCCCGCCGAAGGCTGCACTGGGCAAGCATATAACGGGAAGGCAGGCAGTCTCAATGGCGGTGATCAGCCCTTCGCTTATACTCGGAGAGCAGTCAGCAATCAGCGGTCAGCACTCAGGCTTTGGGCTTTGGGCGGTGATACGCGGCTTTCTGCGAGCAATCCCTCAAGGTTACCTTTGACTGAGTGCTGATTGCTGAGTGCTTTCATGGACAAGCCAAAACAACCTGAGCCCTGGCTTCGCGGCACGCTAACAGATGTTCCGCCCCTGCAACGCGCCATCCTTCATGCGTTGGAACATGCCAAGGAAGACTTGGAGCGCTGGTGTAGAGACCTCAGCGATGAAGAACTCAACGCCCGGCCCTGCGATATTGCCCCGGTCGCGTTTCATATTCGGCACATTGCGCGCAGCATGGACCGCCTCTTGAGCTATGCGGAAGGGATCGCCTTGAGTTCGGAGCAGATCGGGCAAATGAAATCCGAGTTGGATCCGGGTGCAGCCGGCGAAGATATTTTTGGTGAACTGAACGAGGCTATGGAAGTAAGCGTCACCCGCATCCGTTCATTTTCGCCAGAAACTCTTGCCGAGACGCGCACTGTCGGCCGCCAGCAAATGCCCACCACCGTAGCTGGTCTGCTGATTCACGTCGCCGATCACACACAGCGCCACGTTGGCCAGGCGATCACGACGGCAAAAATAGTGAAGGCCGCGCGTTCCCTCGGTTGAGCTCTTTATCGGTGAGCCATGTCTCATACCCAAACCTAGTCATAGATTTTGCACAGGAGTCCAGCCCCATAAGCGCTAACTTAAGGATTAATTACGCTTTGCTCGTTACTCGGGAACAATCGGCCAAGTTGTCAAGAAGGCCGCTTCTCAGGGTTCCCAAGAATACGTCCGCAGGCGCATTTAGGCCAATTAACATGGCGACGGGTTTCTGACGATTGCGTCTTGGGTCAGGAGCGTTTCTTGCGCAGCGACAGGACCGTCACCAGGACCAGTCCTACCAGGCACACCCAAGCAAACCAGTCGCCGAGACGCGAGTATATCGTCCGTACGCCTCTGGTCGGAACCTGGGAAACCATCGCGTAGTCTGTAGTCTGGTAATGATCCATCGCCGCTAACCGTCGACCCTGGTAGTCGAATGCGGCGGAGAGTCCCTGACTGGTTTGCCGAATCAGGTTGGCGCCTTGCTCGATGGCGCGGAAGCTCGCCATCTGCGTGTGCCACGGGTCAATCGCGCGCCAATCATTGGAGGGATCGAGGATCACGTCCGCCCGTAAAGCTCCCGCCTGCGCCAGCAATTGTGGAAAGTCGCCGTCGTAGCAAATAATCGAACTCAGTCGTCCGTAGGGGGTATCCAAGGCTCGCAGCTTGCCGTCGCCCCGCACCTGTTCTTCCGACTCAGGGCCGGGCACTGGGCGCGCCTTGTTGTACTCCCAACCCACATGCCCATTCGGCTCTATCAGCACCAGCTTGTTCTCGAGGGGAGGGGTCTTTCCCAGGTTCAACACGCCCAAAGCCATGCCCAGGTAGACATGGTATTTCGCTGCCATGTCGCCGCCCCGCGCGACGAATGCGGCTTCATCTTGCTTCAACAGGGGCGCATTTGTCTCGCCCCAGAACACAATCTTGGCGCCGGCTTGCATCTCGCGTTCGGCTCGCGATAGCAGGTCGTTGTCCATGGCCGCCGCCCAATGCCGGAGCGCATCCACATCCTCGCTGGTAGCCTTATCCTCAAACAGGCGCCCGAAGGCTGCTTTGCTGGGTTCCGGCTCTATTTTTCTTTTAGAAATCGATGCCACTCGCACTGTCTGTGAAGACGGTGGGAACAGCGCCATGCGGGCACCGCCCAGCAGCATCACGGCCGCAATCGCTCCGGCGCACAGCCAGGCTCCTGCACGCGCTCGCTTGGAGTCGAGTCCTTCTTCCCATAGCCAGTTGCACGCGGCGGCGAACCAACCAATCAGGAATGTGATACCCCACAAACCGGTCACGGAGAGAACCTGAAGTAACGCCAAGTTCCCGTACTGTGAATATGCCGCTGACCCCCATGTCGCGAATAACCCCAGAGACAAGATGTACTCGGTGGCAACCCATGCGGTGGGAAACACCAGAGATGCCGTGAGGCCGCTGAGCCGGTGCGCTAACAGCCGATCGATGACGAACGGCAAAACCAGCGCGATCCCAAACACAACGAGGAAGATGTAATACGCAACTCCTGGAATTGGCACCATTCCGCGGAACTGAAACGCAAAGGCCGCGGGAAGCAGGACGTAAGCGACAGGCAGCCCGACTTTGAAACGCTGCGTGCGCACAAATCGCAGCATAAATACAGGGGCAAGCCACGCGGAGAGGGGAACGGTGTTCGCTCCGTTCGAGAACAGGAGCAGTGCTGCCGCTACTGCCAGCCAGATCCACGAGCGCGACTCCCCGGCGGCGGGCCTGTCTGCCCGCCGCTGCAACTCTTTCACGTGCGATTCTTCATAGGCTGCTGATGTTTGCATGTTGCTCTCCTGCCTCTGCCGCTTCACCTGATGACGCCACCAGGCTGTCGACGGCAGTGTCGATTACCTGCGCGATTAATTCCTGCTTCGGGGCCCAGGGAAATGCCGGTCTCTGGATCAGCAATGAAGTGATCCCGTGAACAGTCGCCCATAGTGCCTGGCTTGTGGTTTCCACATCGACCGCCCGAAACCGCTTTTCTTCCACACAACGCTTCACGATTAAGCGAAGAGCCTCAAATGCGCCATGCACCTTGTAAGGGCGTTTCTCCATGGGTGGCCTCAGCATGAAAGCAAAACGGTAGTCGTTTGGGTTGCGCAGCCCGAACTCCACGTAGGCCCGCAGGCCCTTCTTGAGCTCTTCCACCGGATCCTGCCACGCCTGTCCGTTCCGCAGGGCCAACAGGGTTTTAAGCAGACGCGCGAAACTCTCTTCCACCAGGCACTCGAACAGCGCTTCCTTGTTCTTGAAGTGGAGATAGACGTTTCCCGGCGAGTACTCGATCTTTTGAGCCAGCTTCCGCAGGGAGAAGCTCTCGTAACCCTGGCGCACGAAGATCTCCCGGGCGGCATCCAGGATTACCCTTCGGAGCTCTTCTTTATGTTTCCGTCGGCGGGATGTTGCACTCATGATAGTGAACTATGTTCATTTAACTGAACAGTGTTCATTATGTCAAGATATATTTTGCGATATGGAAGGGAAACCGTTTCGGGCGTGATGCGACGATTCTGGATGGATGGTCGGCAAACGGGAAGTGATCGTGGTCCGCCGAGATGGGGCGTTACGCGCGTGACCCATGTGCGCCAGACCTAAGAGGCGTTCTAGGAACTGTTACGCGGCGTCAACCCGCCCAGCTTAAAGTTAGTGCTTAGGGTGGACAGTCCCGGAGGGGCGGACGAGCTTAACCCAGGGCTGAAGCCCTGTGTCCCTGACAAATAATTCAACGCGAGGGTGAATACCCGAGCATGTCCGCCGCGCGAAGGAGGCTCTTGGAAGAAGGTGCATAGGTTCTCCGGCGGCTGAAGCCGCCTCATAATGACAGGGGCATCTGATTGCGAATCTTCCCCACCCGCGCTAAATGCAGACCGAACCACTTGCGCCGGTCGAACCAGCTTTTCTCTAGCTTGAACCCTGCTATGCACACCATCCGCTCGACCATTTCCAGGGTGTACTTGTAGCTGTTTTCCGTGTGAATCCGCTCGCCAGCAGCGAACTTAACGGTATTACCGGTGAGTCTCAAAACCACGGATTGTGCACGCTCGCTTTCCAAATAGATTTCCATTCGCGAGCGCCGCGGGTGCCATTCAGCAATGTGGCGAAACGAGTCGAGATCAAAATTCGCACCCAACTCGCGGTTAATCCGCCAAAGAATATTCTTGTTGAATTGCTCGGTAACGCCTTTCGCATCGTCGTAGGCGGGAACCAACACGCGCGGGCTCTTCACCATGTCAGTGCCGAGCAAAAGGGCATCTCCTTCCGACAGGCGCTCACGCACTTTTCGCAACAACCCCGTCGCTTCCTCTAAATCGAAATTGCCGATGCTTGATCCGAGATAAAGGACAAGCTTGCGACCGGGCACCTCGCCAAGAAAGTGGAAACCGTTGCCGAAATCGGCAATCACTGGCTCGACATGCGCGCCTGGCAAATCTCGCCAAACTCGCTCCTTGGCCTCCGCCAGCGCCGAAGGAGAGATATCAACGGGAAAATACTTCACTCGGATTTGCCGCCGCGCCACCGCGCGCAACAGCGTAGATGTTTTTGTCGCCGTGCCCGCGCCTAATTCAACAATGGAAATGGGCGAACCGGCCGCCTGAACCATTTCAGAAGAGCGCTCTTGCAGAATCTCGAACTCGGTCCGCGTCAGGTAATACTCGGGCAACCGCGTGATTTCCTCGAACAACGCCGAGCCGCGTTCGTCATAAAACAATTTGCAAGGGAGCGTCTTCGGCCGTGCGCTCAGCCCGCGCACCACCTCTTCGGCATAATCAGGAATTGCAACGAGTTCGCGGGCGATCATTTGGCCAGCCTTACTCCCATGAATTGCCAGCGCGCGTGCGGAGGAAAGAAATTGCGGTAGGTCGCGCGAATGTGGCTTGCAGGTGTGGCGCAGGAACCTCCGCGCAGCACAAACTGGTTGCACATGAATTTGCCGTTGTACTCGCCGACCAGCCCGGGCGCGGGAACGAAACCCGGATACCCCGTATACGGGCTCGACGTCCACTCCCATACATTGCCGAACCAGTGTGGCCCTGCGCCTTGCGCCGGTTGAGGCTGAAACTTCCCGCTATCAAGGAATTCGCCCGAACGTTCCGAACCGGCCTGCGCAACCGCAACTTCCCATTCTTCTTCTCGGGGGAGCCTGGCACCACGCCAGCGCGCGAATGCGTCAGCTTCGTAGTAGCTGATGTGGCACACCGGAGCAGCCGGATCAATTTCTTTCAATCCTGCAAACGTAAACTCCCGCCAGGCACCATCAGCTTGCTCCCAATAAAACGGAGAACACCACGAGTGCGCGCACACCGCGTCCCAGCCATCAGAGAGCCACAGTTCCGGCCGGCGATAACCGTTGCCGTGCATGAACTCCAGGTATTCCGCGTTCGTAACCTGCCGAGACCCGATCTGGAATGGATGCAGCAGCACGTCATGCCTCGGGCCTTCGTTGTCGAAAGCAAAACCCTCACCCGAGTGGCCGACCTTATACATACCGCCCTGCACTTCAATCCACTCCAACAGGACAGGAGCGGTAACTGTGTGCATCTTCCTCGCCGCTTCCGGCCGCAGCGGCATCGACCACAGCGCATGCTTGATGTCGGTAAGAATAAGTTCCTGATGCTGCTGCTCGTGATTGAGTCCTAACTCAATCAACGCCGCCGATTCCGGGCTGGCGTGGTCCACATACCGTTCCATTTCCCGGTCAACCCAATTTCGATAAGCGTGAACCTCGTCGAGGCTCGGGCGCGACATCAGCCCGCGTGAACCGCGATAAGGATGCGATCCGAGCTGCTTGTAATAGGAATTAAAGAGATGCTTGTAGCGGGAATCGAACGGCTTATAACCGGGAACCTTGGCAGCCAGAATGAACGTCTCAAAAAACCACGTGGTGTGAGCGAGATGCCATTTGACCGGGCTGGCATCCGGCATCGACTGCAGCATCTGATCTTCCGCCGAATACGGCTGGCTTAACTCGACCGAAGTTCTGCGAATTTCTAGATAACGGCGGAGCAAGGGAGAGCTGGCCGCCACTGTTGGCGGCACTTTGGAATAATGAGTTTGCGCCCGGCTGGCTTCCATGGCGTTCTCCAGAGCACATAGGCTGCTCAATCGCGCAACCTAACCCAAATGTGCATTCCAGCATTGATGCACACAAGGGCGCTATTGTTTCACTTTTCGTGCAAAAAAGCAGGAGCAGCTGGACACTTCCTTCCGGCGCACGAGAACTCCGTCGAATCAGGCAGTTACCTGATTTCTCAAAGAGGCGAGTGCCTCTTCGACCCCTGAATAGATCTCGAACAGAGAAGCTATATTAGTAAGGCGAAGAAGATTCAACAGATCTTCTGAAGGCGCCGCTAACCGCACCTCGCATTCCGCGGCCTGTGCCTGCATGCTCAACAGCACCAACTCACCCAGCCCTGCGCTGTCGATGGCTTCGATCGCGGAAAGTTCGAGAACGATATTTCTCTTGGAATTCAGGAATTTACTAACAGTCTGGCCAAACCGCGCGGCTTCCTGGCGGAGGCAGATTTGTCCGGCACAGTACAAAATTGCCGGTCCGTTTGCTTCCACGGTCCAGACGACCAGCTTCGCTTTCCCAGATGCGGCGGCTAACTTCCAAGACATCGACAAAAACCTGCTCTCCACAAATATATCTGCACGCCTCCGCACAGAGTTGTGAAAATCGCATTAAAGAAGCTGTATTTCGCTTTGAAAAACAAGGGGGGAAAGCTGGCATCCTACTCACGTTGGGAGCGCATCCAAATTGATTCGCCGCTGTCCGGAGAGATTGTTGCGAAAGATTGCAGCTGTAACTTTCTCGTTCTTTGTTCTTAGCGCAGCGGGTTGGGCACAGCTCCCGACCGGGGGAAATGTATTTTTTGGCTACTCCTTCTCGCAAGGGCAGGCGTTCACCGGCCTGAGCAGCGGCGGCGCCAACATGAACGGATGGGAAGGGTCAGCCGAAGCCAAGTTTCTGCCCTGGATCGGAGTCGCAGCAGATTTCGACTGGCACTACGGCGGGCGCGACTTTATCGGCTGCAGTGGCTTCTCTTGCACTCCCAAGAAATTTCGGCTGAATGCGAGCCGTCACACCATCCTGTTCGGACCACGCGCTTCGATCTCTTTTGGCAAATACACGCCCTTCGCAGAATTCCTCGTCGGACTCGGGCACCAGACCGACACAGGCGGAGGCATCTCCAACTCGGACACAACCTTCTCAACTGCTATCGGCGGAGGTTTAGACTACAAACTGATTAAGGGTGTAGCTTGGCGAGTGCAGGGCGACGACATCCGCATGAGCTTTTTTGGCGGTTCGCAAAACGACATTCGAATCTCCACCGGCATAGTTTTTCGGTTCTAAGGAAGCTCAAAATGTTCGCGTACAAATTTGTAAGAAGCGTTGTTTTCGTAGCGATCGTCCCAGTTTGCGGAATCGCTGCACAGGCACAGGTTCCAACCGGCGGAAACATCTTTTTCGGCTATTCGTACTCGGGAGGAAACGTCTTTCTGTCGAGCGCGCCCGAGCGCCAGGCCGCTTCCCACTCTGCCGGTCTGAATGGCTGGGAAGGATCACTTGAAGGCAAGTTTCTTCCCTGGATCGGAATTGTCGCAGATCTGAGCGGACATTACGGGTCCCACGACCTGCCGGTCTGCGGCTTTGTCCTGCCGCCCTGCCACATTGCTTCATTCAGTGCGAAGCAATACACGGTTCTATTCGGACCGAGAGTCTCGGTCTCGGTCGGGAAGTTTACGCCGTTTGCACATGCCTTGATTGGCGCGGCCCACATCTCCGATACCGGCGACGGCATTTCTGACTCCAACACATCCCTTGCCACAGCCATCGGCGGAGGGCTGGATTACAAGCTGATCAAAGGTCTTGCCTGGCGACTCCAAGGCGACGAGATTCACACCCGCTTTTTTGGGGGCGGACAGGACCACTTCCGGTTCTCCACGGGAATTGTGTTTAGGTTCTGAGGGCAGAGGTAACCAAAGTTGCAATACTTTCCGGCCTTTTATTTTCCGCCATTTACGAAGATCATTAAAGAGTAGAATCCCCACTAAAACTCAATCGCTTTGAGGACAATGTGAAAACATTTTTGCGCCTTCTTATCTCGTCATTGATAGCACTTTCGCTGTCGGCGCCGTGCCAGACCACAAGCGCGGCGGCCTCGCCCAGCCCGTCGGGTGCCAGTGTGTCCCGCACTGCCAAGGCGGTGCACTATCACCAGGGCGGCACGGTGAAGGTGAGTTTCCGCGCGACCGAGTTGATGACGAACGCCGGGGGCGAGGCCAAGGTCGAGGCCAAGAAGACGAGTATCTCGATCGACGCCAAGTTTCAGGGCATGGAAGACGCCACCAAGTTCGGACTGGAGTACTTGACCTATGTCCTGTGGGCGATTTCACCCGAAGGCCGGGCGGTCAATCTGGGTGAACTTACGCTGGAAAAATCGAATGCTCACGTGAAGACTTCGACCGACATGCAAACATTCGGTCTGATCGTGACCGCTGAGCCATATTTCGCCGTGAATCAGCCTGGAAACACCGTCGTCCTGGAAAGCGTGGTGCCCGAAAACATCGCGCAGGGCGAGAACATTGAAGCCAAGTACGAATTGCTTGGCCGAGGAACTTATAACGCAGCGAACGAGCGGATTCAAAACGCAATTTTCGGAATCGATCGCACCACCCCGATGCAGTTGTTCGAAGCTCGCAACGCGGTGCGAATCGCGCACATTGCGGCGGGAGACAAGTATGCGACTTCGATCCTGGCCAAGGCCGATCAACAATTGATGCAGGCGGAAACCGCCTACCGGCAGAAACAGGGCAAGCCCGCAGTTGAATCCGCCGCACGCGAGACCACTCAAACCGCCGAAGAAGCGCGCGTCATGGCGGTGAAGCAGAGAGCTGAAGACGAAGCCCAGGCCAAGGCCGCGGCCGACAAGAAGGCTGCGGAAGATCGTGAAGCCAAGGCCCGTGCCGATGCAGAGGCCGAAGCCAGGCGCCGCGCCGACGCCGAGGAAGCTCAGAAACAGGCAGAGGCTGCCAAAGCCGAGGCCGAACGTCTGAAGGCCGAAGCGGTACAGGCGGCACAGGAGGCCGCGCGTCAGAAGGAAGAAGCCGAAAAAGCTAAAGCGGAAGCGGTTGCGCAACAGCAAGCGCTGGCTGCCGAAACGGCAAAGGCCCAACAGGCGGCTGCACAATCTGAGCAATTGCGGCAGCAAGCCGAAAAGGAAAAGCAGGATCTCCGGGCACGGCTCCTGCAGCAACTTAACGCAGTTCTTGCGACTCGCGACACCGCACGAGGACTGATCGCCAATATGTCCGACGTGCTTTTCAAGACTGGAAGCTTTGAGCTCATGCCCGCTGCCCGTGAGCGGCTGGCGAAGGTTTCCGGCATCGTGTTGGCTTATCCCAGCCTGCATCTTCAGGTCGAAGGCCACACCGACAGCGTGGGCACCGACGAATACAATCAGACGCTCTCTGAGAAACGTGCCGACGCAGTCCGGGATTATTTTGTGCAGCAGGGCGTTTCGACGGATGCTATCGAGGCACGTGGGTTCGGTAAGACGGAGCCCATCGCTTCTAACGACACTCCGGAAGGCCGCCAGCAGAATCGCCGCGTGGAGCTCGTTCTATCCGGTGATGCGATCGGGAATGCTGCAAACCCCGGCGCGACTGCTGTGCAGCAGTAGATCGCAACGGGTGAAGCTACAATACAGTCGCCCGACAAGATCGCCGGGCCGAAAATAATCCCCCGTGCTTACTGCGCTCACCAGAGGAGT
>Ga0209580_10000426_pt1 | contig 23916 bp, 17 predicted proteins | sample Coa_R1_5_FD_187153 | JGI IMG/M metagenome (GOLD analysis project Ga0209580, IMG submission 187153) | Surface soil microbial communities from Centralia Pennsylvania, which are recovering from an underground coalmine fire - Coalmine... | ecosystem: Environmental > Terrestrial > Soil >... | reverse complement strand
ACGATGTCGGTGAGCGAGGCGTCGGTGTTCACGCGCGCGTTCACGCCGCTGCTCTTCCCGATCGAGCGCGCCCATGCGCCGTACTGTTTCCGGTGCCCGCTGGGCTTGGACCGGGCGACCTGTGGCGTCGCGTGTCTGGGCGACCTCCAGGCCCAGCTCGAGCGCCTGGGCGACCGGGTCGCGGCCGTCATCGTGGAGCCCATGCTCCAGGGCGCCGGCGGCATGGTGATGTGGCCGGCCGAGTTCCTGGCGGGCGTCCGCCGGCTCTGCGACCGGTTCGGCACGCTGATGATCGCCGACGAGGTCCTGACGGGGTTCGGCCGCACCGGCCGACTGTTTGCGTGCGAGCACGCCGACGTGTCGCCCGACATCATCTGCCTGTCGAAGGCGCTCACGGCTGGCTACCTGCCAATGGCGGTGACCGCGACGACCGCGGCGGTCTATGACGCGTTTCTGAGTGACGATCCGAGCAAGACGTTCTTCCATGGCCACTCGTTCACGGCGAACCCGTTGGCGTGCGCGGTCGCCATTGCGAGCCTCGATCTGCTCCTCGAACACGACTGTCTGGCGCGCATCGCGCGCCTCGAACGGCACCTTCGCGAGGGCCTGTCCCCACTGCTCAATCTGGCCATCGTCGGCGACGTTCGGGTGATCGGCGGCGTCGGCGCCGTTGAACTCGTGCGTGACAAGGTCACGAAGAGCGGCGGGGGGTATCTCGACCGGCTGGGGCCTCGCCTGGCGGCCCTGTTTCTCGAGCGGGGTGTCCTGCTTCGGCCGCTCGGCCACGTCCTCTATTTCATGCCGCCCTATGTGATTTCTGACGACGAGGTTGATTGGGTGGTGGGCGAGATCAGGTCGGTCCTCGAGCAAGTAAACTACTCGGCGTCGTAGCACAGATACGGAGGCAGATCGTGGCGCAGCGGACTATCACCAGGTGGGGACGTCGTCTGATCGTAAGCGGGATCGCCGGAAGCGCGCTCCTGGCGTTCGGGATCGCGTCGGCGGGTCTGGCCGCTCGCGGTGGCCAGGGCGCCATTGGAGTCAACCCGGGGCTCTTCGCCGGAATCTTCTACCGGCCGCTGACGACCTTCAGCCGCGGCGGCCGTGTCACCGCCGTCTCGGGTGTGATGTCCGACGAGAAGGTCTACTACCTCGGCAGCGCCGGTGGGGTGTTCAAGACGACCGATGCCGGTGCGACGTGGGTGCCCATTACCGACGGGCAGATCAACGTGGGATCGATCGGCGCGATTGCCGTCGCGGAGTCCGATCCGGGCATTGTGTATGTCGGGACGGGCACGGCCGACCCACGCGGCAACGTGTCGAACGGCGACGGCATGTACAAGTCGACCGATGCGGGCAAGACCTGGCGCCACATCGGCTTGGAGAAAGCCGGACTCATCGCACGCATTCGGGTCCACCCGCACAACCCGAGTCTGGTGTACGTGGCCGCGGTCGGCAATGCGTTCGGACCCAACAAGGAGCGCGGAGTCTATCGATCGAAGGACGGCGGCGCGACGTGGGAGCAGGTCTACGCGGTCAGCGACAGCATCGGCGCGAACGATCTCACGATGGACCCGAGGAATCCGAGCGTCATGATCGCGGCGATGTGGACCGTGCGACGGCAGCCCTGGACGATCGACTCCGGCAGCCTGAACGACGGGCTCGTGAAGACGACCGATGGCGGCGACCACTGGTCGAAGCTCGGGGGCGGGCTGCCGTCGGGCGTGATGGTAGGCAAGATCGGCGTGTCGATTTCCGGCGCGGACCCGAGCCGCGTGTACGCGCTCGTCGAGGCCGCGAACGATCTGGGCGGCGTCTACCGTTCCGACGACGGCGGCGCCACGTGGGCGCGCGTCAATGCGCATCGCGACCTCCTCCAGCGCGCGTTCTACTACACGCACATCTTTGCGGATCCCGTGGACAAGGATCTCGTGTACGCGACGAACACCGGGGCCTTCAAGTCCACGGACGGCGGCAAGACCTGGATGCCCTTGAACCCGCACCATGGGGACAACCACGATTGGTGGATCAATCCGCAGGACCACCAGGTGATGATCGAGTCGAACGACGGGGGCGCGAGCGTCTCAATGGATGGCGGCCAGACCTGGTCCACCGAAGACAATCAGCCGACGCAGGAGATTTACCGCATTGCGGTCGACACGCGCTGGCCGTACTGGGTCTACGGCGCGCAGCAGGACAACTCGAGCGTCGCCGTGCCGAGCACCAACGTGGGCCCGCCGAATCTCAACGCCGGTCCAGGCGAGGCCGGGTATCTCGCGGTCGATCCCCGCAATCCCGCGATCGTCTACGCCGGCAACTACGGCGGCTTCCTGCAGCGAGCCGACGGGACTGCCGACATCGCCGACAACATCCGCGTCTACGCGGACGTCGAAACGGGCCAGCGGGCCGCGGACATGAAGTATCGCTTTCAGTGGAACGCGCCGCTCCGGCTGTCCCCGCACAACCCCGACGTGATCTACACGACCTCGCAGTACGTGCACCGGTCGAAGGACGGGGGCCTCAACTGGGAGCGCATCAGCCCCGATCTCACACGCAACGACAAATCGAAGCAGGACTACGCGGGCCACGGCGGGATCACGTTCGATGACACGGGCGTCGAAGTCTACGACACGGTGTTCGCCTTCGAAGAATCACCGGTCACGGCCGGCCTCCTCTGGGCGGGCAGCGATGACGGCCTGCTGCACCTCTCGAAGGACAACGGCAAGACGTGGGAGCCGATCACGCCGACCGGATTGCCGGAATGGAGCACGATCAACGTCATCGATCTCGCGACGAAGAATGCCGGCCATGCCATCGTCACGGCGTACCGCTACGCGCTGGCCGACACGACGCCGCTCGTCTATGAGACCAACGACTACGGCAAGACGTGGAAGCGGATTGCGGATGGCACGAACGGCATTCCGGCCGGCTCTCCGACACGCGTGGTCCGCGAGGACCCCGACTTGCCTGGGTTCCTCGTCGCGGGCACGGAGTACGGCATGTATGCCTCGTACGACGACGGCGCGCACTGGCAGTCGCTGCAGCTGAACCTGCCGCGGGTGCCGGTCATGGACCTGAAGTTCTACCGCCACAACCTCATCGTGGCGACGGAAGGCCGGGGCTTCTGGATTCTCGACGAGGTGCCGGCGCTCGAAGGACTGAAGGACGTCGGCGCGAGCGATGCGGCTGCCTTCTTCAAGCCGTCGGAGGGCTACCGCGTGGGCGGGGGCCGCGGGTTTGGGGGCGGGTTTGGAGGTGGTGTACCGGCCGTCAAGCCGCCGGCGTTCTACTACTGGTTCCGCGACGAGCCGACGGCGCCGGTCACGGTCGAGGTCAAGGACGCTACTGGCACGGTCGTGTGGACTTCGACGGCGCAACCTGGCACGGGCACGCTCGGGGAGCCCCCGTCCACGGTGGCGCAACCACCCGAGCCGCCCGGCGGCGCCCGGGGCGGTGGCGGAGGCGCCGGTGGCGGCGGACGGGGCGGCCGCGGCGCTTTTGGCCCCGGAGTACCCGCGGCGCCGGCGGTCAGCGCCCACCGAGGCCTCAACGTCGCGAATTGGACGCAGATGACGCTGCCTGCGTTGTTCCGGATCCCGGCGGGCACGACGATGTGGCAGGGTGGGGGGCCGCCGCCACGGGTCGCGCTCGGGATGTACACCGTCAAGGTGAGCATGGGGTCGTGGTCGCAGACTCAGACCTTTCACCTCGCGGGCGATCCACGCTATCAACCGGCCCTCACGGATGCCGAGAGCGCCGCGCAGATGAAGATGGCGCAGGAGGTCGGCGGCTGGATCAAGGCGCTCTACGACCATCTGGCCCAGATTCGAGATGCGAAGAAGCAGGCGGCTGATCTCGCGCAGAAGACGCCGGCGCTCGCGAGTGCCGCCAAGACGCTGACCGACCAGCTCGTCGACGTCGAGGGCCAGATGACGCAGCTCAAGGGCGAGGCAGGCCAGGATTCGCTGAATTACCCGGGCCGGCTGGACAATCAGCTCGTCGTGCTCTACCAATACATCGTGGGCACGGAGCGGAAGCTCAATCAGCCGGTGACCGAGCGCTACGCGGACCTCAAGCCGCAATATGACGCGATGGCCGCCAAATGGACGACCGCGCTCTCCACCGACATCGCGACCTTCAACACCGCGGCGACGCGGGCGGGGGCGGCGACGATCGTGATCAAGTGATCCTGTGATCGTGGCGCGCCGCTTTCGCGTCGCCGGCCGCGTGCAGGGCGTTGGTTTTCGGGCCTTCGTGCTCGACGCGGCCGAGGCGGAAGGTCTCGCCGGCTGGGTGCGGAACACGCCAGACGGCGACGTCGAAGGGGTGGCCGAAGGCGAGCGCGAGGCACTCGACCGGTTCGCGAAGAGACTTCAGCGCGGGCCAGCCAGCGCCCGCGTCGATTACGTCACGATGGACGATGACGTACCTGGCCGGCCCGGCGGCCGATTCGAGATCAAGTAGGGCCTGTGGACGATCTGAAAACACACATTCGACACGTGCCGGACTTTCCCAAGCCCGGCATCCTTTTCTACGACATCACGACCCTGCTGAAGGATCGCCAGGGGTTTCGCCGCGCCGTGTCGGCCATGGCCGATCCTCACCAGTCCGCGGCCGTCGAGGTTGTGGTGGGCATCGAGAGCCGCGGGTTCATTCTTGGAGCCGCGATTGCGGAGCGGCTCCAGGCGGGCTTTGCGCCGGTTCGCAAGCCTGGCAAGCTGCCGGCGGCCACGCGTCGGGTGTCGTATGCCCTCGAGTACGGGACCGATTCGCTCGAGCTGCACATGGACGCCCTCACGCCAGGTCAGCGGGTGCTGATCGTCGACGACCTGCTCGCGACGGGCGGCACCGCGTCGGCGACCGTCAGCCTCGTGCGGGGTCTGGGTGCGGCCGTCGTGGGCGTCCAGTTCCTGATTGAGTTGGTCGCGTTGGACGGGCGGAGTCGGCTCGCCGGAGAGAACGTCGGCGTCGTCCTCAGCTATTAAAGCGGTTGTCGCGATGTCGCCCTCACGCCATCGGGCCGCTCCCAGTCGGCCACGACCCAGGTTGCCCCTCGACACGCTTGTGAAGACGCTCTGAGTCGGCGATTGGCTCAGCCCGAACGCGTTATGATGGCTGGACGCCCGATGGCGGGCAGGGGCGCCCGTAGCTCAGATGGATAGAGCACCGCCCTCCTAAGGCGGGGGTCGCCCGTTCGACTCGGGCCGGGCGCACCAATCTAAAACAAATAAAAACAATCACTTACACCGCTAGGCCTGTCGATCACGTTTAGGCCGCCGAGGGGTCTGATCGTGCATTAGTGGTACAGGGGGAAGGGAAGGTGGGCCGCCAGTTGGCGGTCACAGCGCCGCCCTTTCAAGGCCGCCGCTTGCGTTCGAATCCTCATGGGCCCTTCGCGTGATTCCCGCCCCGACCATTGGGCCGCGCCGTGGTGGAGCGCCAACCCGTTAGAAGCGGAAGAAGTAGCCGACGGTGATCGTCGCCTCGATTCTCATGCCCTGTCCGATGAAGGTCTTGAACCCTGTCAGAGAAGGTCCGGTCAGCGTCGCCGGAAGGATGATCGTCGTCGCCGTATTGACAAGGGTCACTCTGTCGAACGTCCCGCCCCCGAACTTCGTCGTCGGACTGGCCGTGAGCGTGGTCTCGGCGTGATTTGGCCCGATGGCCAGCCGGGCGGCGAACCGGAGCCCCCTGCTGGGTGAAAGCGCTTTCTCGACACCACCTCCCAAAATCACGACGAACTGTGCGCGGCCGTCTTGGGCGTGGATCGTGACGTTATCCGTTTGACCGACGTGCGCGAACGGGACACTGGCGCTGCGGGGATCAACGACGGACACGTCATAGTTGCCGGTCAGTACACTGTTCGGCGTGCTCCGGATGTTGACCAGGATGCCTGCGCCGAACGTGACGAAGGGGTTCAGCCGAGAACCCGGGATTAGCCGATAGGTCAGGGTTCCAGAGCCTTCGATCTGCCCCCCGGCGCTTGCGACTTGCTCGGTCGTCGCGGCTGTGACCACGGGGGGCGCCCCGGTCGGACTGACGGCTGCGAGTAACGGTTGCCAAGTCGCGATGAAGCCGGCACGCGCGGATTCGATCGCACTGGTCGCGGCGCTCGTCAACGCCAAGGGCTGAACATTGACGTCGAAGCTGAAGTCGGCGCTCAGACGCGGAGACAGGTCCCGGCCGATTGCGACTCCGAAGGTACCCCCTGAGCCGCGGTTCGCGCTTCGAGTCGTCAGCATGGCATCCAGCGGCGGCAGTGGTACCACGGCCGGCGAAGAGCTCGCGGCGATGGAGTTGAGTTGGGCTGCGCCATCCCCCAAGAACCATGACGACACTGCCCGAACCGGCCCCTGGGTCGAGCTGGCCTGGGAGAGAATGGCCCCCGGCGTGGGCCCCTGGCCCGCGCCGGCCGACGGATTCGTCGAGAGCCCGAAACCGCCGCGAAGCTCAACCGTCCAGCGAGTGGCATGTGGCTGCGCCGCGGGCGGGCCGGCATGGGTCGCGACTTCTGGTGTTGGGAACGAATTGGTGGACTCCGGTAGTGCGATTCGACTTTGAGCGCTCGACATCGTCGCAACGCCGATGAACACGGGCGTGGCGAGGCTCACAATGACTGAACGGCCACGCCGGCCTCGTGGCATAGGTTGCTCCGCTGGAATCAGGCTGAAGGTAATACAGCCTGAAATAGCCTGCAGGTTGAGCCCCGCAGCGCGTTTCGAAAGGCATTCCTCAGCGCCGAGTGGCGGCGGGAGCTTATGCTAGAGTCGCCGTACGGGAGGCACCCATGCGTTCTGCTCAAGGGTTGCTGCCAGCCTCCGTCACGGCGATTGCCATTTTGTTTCTGACTGGCTGCAATATGACGAGTCCGTCCGCAACGTACACAGGAACGGTCACGGATCCTGCGGGTGATGCCCTGTCGGACTCGCGTGCCGCGGTGTCTCCAGATCTCGTCGGCGCGACCATCAACATTTCCGGCAGCAGTCTGACGCTGACCATTTCGTTCGCACCAGGCACCCTGTCGCAGTCCGACACCGTCTGGCAAGCCAGTCTAGATACCGACGAGAACCCTGCCACGGGGTGTCCGGGCATCGATAGCAACCACCACGATGCCTCGTTGCTGGGCGTCGACTACTTTATCCAGGGTGTGGACCCACAAGGTTCGACAGAGGCGAAGGTTTTTCAGGTTGATGCCAGCTGCTCCCTGACGCTGGTGGGGACCGCGACTGTGACGTTCCCTTCGGCCACTCAAGCCCAGGTGACGGTGCCGCTCTCGCAGCTCGGCGGCGGCGATGGCCGAATGAAGTTCCAAGTCACCGTAGCGCAGTGGGTCAGTGCAACCGTGCAAACGGTCATTCTGGATTACATGCCGAACGTCGGGCTCCCAGTCGGCGTCGTCCGGTGACCGCCGCGGCCGCTTTTGTTTCCCACGCCCCGGTGTATCCGGGACGCCCAGGTCCGCTGAATGGGCCTTCTCAGGTACCGAGCTCTTGCGCGCACTGTCGCCCTGACCGCCGGGATCTTAGTTTCAGGCGAGACTAGAAGCGAGTGGTGGCGAGGCTTCATTTGCGAGCCTCCGTCCTGGCGGTCCTCGCAGCCGCCGCAACTGGCCCAATCCTGCGACCCGCAGGTGCCCGCGCGGCCGGGCCACAGGCGGCAGCCTTCTCGTCGCGCGTGGTCGGTGTCCGCGTCGATGTGCTCGTCACCGAGCGCCGCAATCCTGTTGTCGGTCTCACGGCGGCCGATTTCGAACTGCGCGACAACGGCGTAGCACAGACGATCGGACTGCTGGAATCCTCCGACTTGTCGCTGAATGCCGTGCTGGCGCTCGATGTGAGCGCGAGCACCTCGGGCACACGGCTGACGGACCTTGTCACCGCCAGTCATGCGCTCCTCGACGGTCTTCGAGCCGCGGACCGCGCAGCCCTGATCACGTTCAACCAGGCGGTCTCACCTCGAGTGCCCTTGAGCACAGACCTGGGGCTCGTGAGAGCGGCGCTCGCGTCCTTGGCACCCTCAGGCGAGACCGCCCTCATGGACGGCATCTATACGGCGCTGATGAGCGCCCAGTCGCAACCCGGCCGCTCGCTCGTGATCGTGTATACGGATGGCGGTGACACGGCGAGCTGGTTGCGGCCCGACGAAGTGTTGGAGAGCGCGAGGCGCTCCAGCGCGGTGGTTTATGCCGTGGTTGTCGGTGGCCTACGCCGATCGCCGCTCAAAGAGCTCACAGACGCCACGGGAGGGGACCTGCTCGTGGTTGACTCGAGTACTGACCTCGGCGGCGTGTTCGGTCGGATTCTGGCGGGCTTCCGCAGCCGGTACGTCCTCACCTTTACGCCGACGGGCGTCGCCGCCGGTGGTCTGCATCGGCTCGACGTGCACGTCCGGCGCTCCGGCCTGACAGTACAGGCGCGGCCGAGCTATATCGGCGAACCCGCCTCATAAACCATGGAGCATCACGTCAGGGAAACACTGATCTGCTTGGCGCTGGTCATGATCAGCCGTGGCGTGGCGGGTCGGTCTTCGCACGTCACCCCGGCGACGGTGCTCGCGATTGAACACTGGAGCCACGCGGTCGTCGAGCACACACCGGGAGCACCGGACGCCGCCGTCACCTTTGTCCGGTCGCTGTCGTACGAGGCGCGACAGGACATGGATGGTGGCATGCAGCCGTTCCTGCGCGCGCTTCTTGGCAAGAACCCCGTGTGGTCCTCGGCGGAGGAAAAGCGGGTTGTGGAGGTCGGCGTCGCCGACCTCCAGTCGGTCGGAGCGAATGCCTTTCTGGAGCGGGCCGCGGTGCTTCACGCAGACGCGGTCATGGTTGGCGGTGCCGCGCCCAGCGAGCCTCTCGGACGGGCCGGGTCCGGTCAGATCGCCAAGCAGGCACCTTCGACGTCGCCCCTGTTGTCGACCAGCCGCCTGATCCTGGCCAACGACGGCGAAGCCGTCGGCGCGCTTGAGACGAACTGGAATTGGACGTTTGCGAGAGCCCTTCTGGATATGGTGTCTCCCAAACCGGCCGCGGTCCCCTTCATCGGGCAGTGGTACCACGCCACCGCCGCGTACCTCCTCCGTCACGGGGAGTACGGCGAAGTGGAGACCCACCTCGCGCACGCCTGGGCCCTCTTGCCAGACGACCCCCACATCTTGTTCGACCGCGCATGCCTGTCGGAAATCCTGGGCCTGCCACAGAGCCAGCAACTGCTCACCGACCAGGACCGTGTTGCGCGGCGGATCGATGCTACACGTGCTGGGGTGACGCTCGGGTCGCCGGAGCGGGCGCGTCGAGTCGACATTCCCTTCGAAGAGGTGGCCAACGAGAATGCGGAACGCCTTTTCCGGAACACCCTTCAAATGGCCCCAACGTTCGTCGAAGCGCGCGTGCGGTTGGCCCGCCTCCTCGAAGTTCGTGGCCGCTTTGCCGACGCGCTGACAGAGCTGTCCACGGCCGTTAGCGATCGGGGGGTCGCTCATGACCCGGTCGTGCTGTTCTATGCCGAGCTCTTTGCTGGCCGCGCCGATCACGCACTCGGCCGCAGCGACGCGGCGGCCAGGCATGAGGACGCGGCCGTCGCGCTCTTTCCAAACGCGCAGTCCGCTCTGCTCGCGAGAAGTCAGCTCGCGCTGGTCACGGCAGACGTGGACGGGGCGCTGGCGCCGATCGGCCGCCTCGCCGCGCTCCCCGTCGACGCGGCACGGCGCATGGACCCGTGGTGGCAGTATCCATTTGGCCCTGGTCGTGACGCCGACACCCTTCTCGGACAGATGTGGGCGAGCCTATCTCGCTAACTGTGCGAGTTCGGCATGGTTCCCCTGGCCAGTCGCGCCCCCTTCGTTGATCAGCCCGTGATGGGTCGGCGCGCCTGGCGGTAGACGCGCACGATCAGCAGATCGTCTGGGTTGCTCCTGCGCGGTTCAATCGCCCTAGAGTTCGAATTATTGGCGTGCACCGGCGCGCTTGATGATCTTCGAAGAAACGGTGAACGCGCGGAAGTTCGCGTACGTGGCGTGGCCACGGTTGACCTGGCCGCCACTGTGGTATTCCTCGTCCATCTGCACGGGAACCAGAAGCTTGACCGTCGGCGCGACGCTGTACTCGACCGTCGTTGTCCCCGTCAACTTCCGCGGGCTCAACACGACGCAGGTCAGCTCGGTTCGAAGGACGCTCCCAGACACCGGCTCAATCCAAAAGCGTCCTGACACCGAGACCGCGTAGCCCGCCGCCTCGACGAGCGACGGCGTCGCCGTCTCCCGGAATTTCACGACCCGCGTGAATACGCCACGGATACCTTCGCTACCTGCTAGCTCAAAAGCCGAGCGAGGTTGATTCTGGCGCGAGAGATAGGCCAGAGCCATCGTCGGCACGTTGATAGTGCGAGAAACGCCGATGTTGTAGCGAGCACTCTCGTTGGCGTAGCGCTCGGCTACGCTCATCGTGTCGGGCGAAGCCGTCTGGAATAGCTTCTGCAGTCGGCCCTCGTGGTCCGGCAGCGGACTGTTGTCGACCGCGTATACGTCGCGGAACTCAACCCACTGCGAGGCGCCGAGATTCAGCACCATCACATCCGACCGCAGGTCACGGCGTGTGGGTTCCGCCGAAAACAGTGCTGTGTCCGACGGCCCCTTGATCGTCTGAGCGTATTGCTCTTCCGCAACGACCGCCGAGAACGTCTGCTCGTACCTGTCGAGATAGGAAGCGGCAGCGGCGAGCAGCACGCTGAGGCTCGGCGGCGAGTCGGCCCGCGTCGCCTGGGCGCGAACGGGGATGGGTGCGGGCGGCGGCCCGGGCAAGGCGTTCGGATCCGTGCGATTCGGCGGAGCATGTTCGCACGAAGCCGTCGCAGCGCTCGCCACGAAGAAGGTCAGCACGAAGAGACGCATAGTCGCCTCCGTCAAGCCGGCGGCCCGACTAAGACCTTCGGATGGGTATGATCCGGTCGCGCATGTTCTGCAGGAAGCTCGTCAAGATCATTGTAGCCAGCCCCGGGCCCGCGGATCAAAACGGAGGAGTCCCATCCCGGACTGCCGTTTCGGAGCATTCCGCGCCGCCGCGCAAGATGTTCATCGCGCATTTTTCGGATTCTTCAACCAGGCTCTGCGAGCCCGGTCGGGCGTGTCATCAGCAAGCGGCTTCAGGACCTCCGTTCCGCTTTCTTAAGACTTTGCGCGTGCGCCTTGAACCTCCGCCGTAGCTGAATCCCCCAGACGACAATAGCCGCGAAACTGAGGACTGCCAATGCAATGAGGGGCGCGTCAGGAACGCGCCCTATGAGTAAGCTGAACGCTCCGGAGACCATCGACACAAGGCCGACCGGAGCGAAGTAGCGCGTTAGGAGACGCCCCGAAACGGTACCGCCCTCATAAGCATTACCTTGACGGCCGGCATGGCAGCCTCAGGCGAGGCGCGCCCGGCGGATAAGGATCTTGCTCGCGCGCTCTACTTCGAGACGATGCGCGGCAGGTCGGTGACCAACCTCCGCGGCTCGGGTGTGAGGGCACCGGTCGACACGTGGTAGATTGGCATCGATGAAGGCCATCGAGCGGCGCCACCTCAAGCAGAACGAGTTCGCGGCCACGGTCAAGCGGGCGACAGCCTACGTCGAGGCCAACCGCGAGATGATCACCGTTACCGCGGTCGTCGTCGCGGTGGTCGTGCTCGCCGGGGGAGGCTACTACCTCTGGAAGCAGCGGACGAACGACCACGCGGGCGAGATGTTTGGCTTGGCGATGGCGATCACCGAGGCTCAAATCGCGCCGCCGTCGACCTTACCCGGGGCCAGTCAGGCGACGGGCACCTATCCGACGGAGAAAGCGAAACTCGAGGCGGCCGTCACCGCCTTTGAAGCCGTCGCGAGCACCTATCCTTCGACCGACTCCGGCATCGCCGCGAAGTACCAAGCGGCGGCCGCGCTCCTGGCGCTCGAACGCCTGCCGGAGGCGGAACAGGGATTCCTGGACGTGGTGAACCGCGCGCCTTCGTCGATGTATGGTCCGCTCGCCAAGCTTGGGCTGGCTGGGACCTATGCGGCCGAGAAGCAATACGACAAGGCCATCCAGATGTACAACGACTTGGCCGCCCAGCGCGACACCGCGCTGCCGGTCGACGGCATCCTCATGCAGCTGGGCCAGACCTATCTCAGGGCCGGCCGGTCCCAGGATGCGCGAGTGGCGTTCAAGCGAGTCGTCGACGAATTCCCGGATTCGCTATATGCGACGGCGGCGAAGACGCAACTGGCGCAGATCTCAGCGCCGTAAGCCGAAGCGGTACGTCAGCAGTTTGTAGACCAGGCGCGCCGCCGTGAAATTGGGCGACGCCATCCCGGGAATCGGACACAACTCCACGACATCACAGGCGACGACCGTCTTGCGAGCAAACGTCCGACGGAGCAGCGTCGTCAATTCCCTCCACGAGAGCCCACCCGGCTCCGGCGTTCCGACGGCCGGCATCAGGGCTGGATCGATCCCGTCGAGATCGATCGTGATGTAGACGGTGTCAGAAAGCGCCGCCTCGACGCGGTCCATCCAACCCGGGTCGTCGCGCATGTTCCAGTCGTAGAAGATCGTCGTCTCGAGGGCGGGGAGCGCGTCGACCTCTTCGGCCGAGATGTTGCGGATGCCCACCTGCACGAGCGGGGCCGAGTCGAGCGTGCGGCGCATGGCGCACGCGTGGCTGTGGCGCTCTGACTGGTACGTGTCGCGGAGGTCGGCGTGCGCGTCGATTTGGAGGACCGTCAAGCCGGGATTGAGAGCGGCCGCGGCGGCGACGAGCGGTGGAGTCATCGAATGCTCACCGCCCAGCGTGATCAAGAACTTGTTCGCCGCCAGGATCTCGTCGGCGACTCGCCGCAGGAGCGCCATGACGTCATCCATGGACCCTGACGTGACGTCCATTTCCGGCAGCGTGAAGATGCCGACGTCGTGCACGTCGACCCCGATCTCGTCGTCCCAGAGCTCCACCTGGCTCGATGCCGCGAGCAGCTCCCGCGGGCCGTTCCGCGTACCTGGCAGGTACGTCGTCGTACGGTCGAGAGGCACGGGCAACACGACGGCCGCGGCACGGTCGAAGTCTGTCGGATCGGCTTGCCCGCCGCTGAATTGCAGCGACTGGACGGCGTCGTACTTGGGGGGGCAGAGGGGGAGCATCAGGCTTCCTGGTACCGATGTTCCGGGAGGGGCTGGCCGTTGACCACGAGCTGCCGGCCGGAGGCGTCGAAGTCGGGCCGCTTGCGCTTGCTGGCTAGTTCGCGCGCCGTGCTGTCGAGGGCGGTCGCGAGGAGCGGCAGGGCGACGGTGACGTCGGCTTGCACCGTCACCTTTTCGGATTCGATCGACAGCTTGCCCCAACTCTGGGCTTCTTCGAGGCTTGACCCGCTCGCGCCACCGAAATGCGGCACGTCGGTCACGATCTGAATCGCGAACCGATGGCCGGAGACGCGGTCGTCGTAGAACTCGGCCTGGACACTCGCCTGGTTGATGAAGTTCTTCGGCGTCCCGCCGCCGAGCACGATGGACGCGGTCGACGGCCGACGAATGACGATGTTCGCCGACTCGATGATGTCGCCGATGGTGTCGATCTGGCCGGCGGCGGCGTCGCGATGGCGCGCCTGGGAGAGGCCCATGCCGATGGACGAATCGGCGATGGCGGGGCAGAACACCGGGATGTTCGCGCGGTAGGCCGCCGTCAGAATGCCGTGATGCTCGGTCTCCTTCCACAAGTGTTCGCCCAGCTTGTAGAGACACTCACGCGTCGTGTAGGCGCGGCGCTCGAGCTTGAGCGCGAACGACGCGATCCACTCGTCGTTCTTGCAGAACTCGTCCTCGCTCGCCAGGGTGTCGTACACGCGGTCGATCCGTTCGGCCGCAAGCGCGGCGTCGTCGACGCCTGGCGTCGCCATGAAATGGCGGCGGCCGCGCGTTTCGTGCAGATCGTGGTAGAGATTCGCGCCGGTGGACACCAGGCAGTCGATGTACCGCTGGTCGATGAGATGCGCGATGACAAGCCGCATGCCCCCGGCCGACAGCGCACCGGCGATGCCGAGGAAGATCGTCGCGTCACTCGCGAGCATGCGTTCCCAAATCCGACGTGCGATCGCCAGATTGCGCCCCTGAAACGACACGCGCTCCATCTTCGTGAGCACATCGTTGGCAGACCCGTTCGGCTCGACGACAAACGGCTCGACGGGCTTGCGCAGGAAGCGCGATTTACGGCGACTCATGGCGTCTCATTCTACTGGCTACTGGCTACTGGCTACTGGCGCCTGACGTGTGCGAGGAAGCCGAAGTCGGCAGTGGGCGAGAGCGCGAGACCCGTCACGCGGGATTGGGCGACGATGGTGTTCGTGCGGTACCACAGGCTGACGTATGGCACGTCGGCGGCGATGACACGCGCGGCCGCTTTGTAGAGGGTCGCGCGAGCGGCCTCGTCGGCCGCGGCCGTCGCCGCGTCGATCAGCCGGTCCGCCTCCGGACTGCGATAGAACTCCCGGTTGAAGCCGGCGGGCGGCATCTCGCTCGAGGAAAACACGCGCCGAAGGATGTCCGGATCGGTCACGCCGACCCACTGGAGCGTGTAGAGCTCGACGTTGCCATTCAGGACGTCCGCCATGAGCGTGCTGAACTCGGCCGTCACGATGTCGCATGCGATGCCGACGTCCGACAGATTGCGCTGAATGACGGCGGCTTGCACCCGGTACGCTTCCGCGGTCGAGGTCTTGAGCGTCAGATGCAGGCGTGGGCGGCCGCCGCCGGGCTCGCGGTGGCCCGCCTCGTCGAGGAGCGCCCGTGCCCTGGCAGGGTCGTAAAGAGTTGGCGCGATGTCGTCGGCGTGGGCCCAGGACATCGGCGGCACGATGCTGGTGGCCCGCTCCGCCAGACCCCGCCGGAGGTACCTGACGATGGACTCGACGTCGATGGCCGTGGCCACGGCCTGCCGCACGCGCACGTCGGCAAGGATCGGATCGCGAAGGTTGAAACCAAGGTATGCGTAGTCCGTGCCCGGTGCGGTCACGACCTGAAGGTGGGGCAGCTGGCGAAGGCTGGCGACGAGATCTGGCGACAGGTCGTTGACGACCAGGTCGACGCTGCCCTTGCGCAGTTCGAGGCTCCGCATCGTCTCGTCAGGTACGACCTTGAAGGTGATCTGGCTGTTCTTCGCGACCTCGCCGAAGGCTGACGGGAACGGATCGAGCGTGACATGGTCGTCCGGCACGAATTCGCGAAGGCGGTACGGTCCGCTGCCGACGGGATGACGCGCCGCTTCGGCGCCGGTGCCGTCGGGCACCAGGCTCATGACGAGATTGATCGGAAACGACGCGGCCGGGCGCGACAGGTGGAAGGCGACGGCATACCGCCCTCGGATCTCCACGCTTGCCAGATCGCGGTACGCCCCTTTTCGGCCGGACACGAAGGCCGGGTCCAGAAACCGGCGGAACGTGTAGGCGACGTCCTTCGCCGTCATCTCCCGACCATCATGGAACCGCACGCCGGGAGGGATCTCGGCGAGATACGTCAGGGGATCCAGTGACTCGAACCGGGTCGCCAAGTCGGGGACCACGCGCAGGTGGTCGTCGATCCGCAGAAGTGACCTGAACATGAGTTGCTGAATCTTCTGGGACGCCTCATCGAGCGCCACGCCAGGGTCCATCGTCACCGGCGAATTCTGCATCGCGACGATGAGGCCGGTCCTCGGCTCGCCGGGGCCCCGGTCGCAGGCGCCCAGGCAGAGCCCGGCAACGCCCACGAGCGCCACGGCTGCCACGGGCTTCCTCACTCAGCCGCCTCGCGCTTCAGGTCCGCGAGGAGATTGAGGGCCTCGAGGGGCGTCAGGCGGTCGAGGTTCAGAGACCGCAGTCGATCGACGACGGGCGGAACTGCCGCCGATTGGAAGAGAGCGAGCTGTTCGCTCGACGCGGGTGGGATGCCGCTCACGCTCGGGCGCCCGCCTCGTGTCAGCTCATCGGCTTCGAGTGACTTCAGGATCTGGGCGGCTCGGCGGACGACCGACGCGGGCAGGCCGGCCAATCGGGCGACCTGGATGCCATAACTGCGGTCCGACCGGCCCGGAATGATCTTGTGGAGAAACACGATGTCGTCGCGAAACTCCCGCGCGGCGACGTGGCAGTTGACGATGCCGGGGAGCGCGTCGGCCAGGTCGGTGAGCTCGTGATAATGAGTCGCGAAGATCGTCTTCGGCCGGGCCCGATCGTTCGAGGCCAGATGTTCAGCCACGGCCCACGCCAGGCTGAGTCCGTCGAAGGTGGCCGTGCCGCGGCCGATCTCGTCGAGGATGACCAGACTCCTCGACGTCGCCGTATGAAGAATGGCCGCCGTTTCCTGCATCTCGACCATGAAGGTCGACTGGCCGCGGGCGATGTTGTCGGACGCGCCCACCCTCGCGAAGATGCGGTCGACGAGGGCGACCTTCGCGCTCCCCGCCGGCACGAACGAGCCCGCCTGCGCGAGGATCGCCAGGATCGCCGTTTGCCGGAGGTAGGTGGACTTGCCGCCCATGTTCGGACCGGTCAGGATCACGAGCTGTCGATCCGGCGGGCCGAGCTCGATGTCGTTCGGCACGAACGCCCGCGACATCGATCGCTCGACGACCGGGTGGCGCACGTCCGTAGCCGAGAGCTCACCGCCATCGTGCACGTGGGGCTTCGTGTAGTTGGCGACCGCCGCGATATCGGCGAGCGCGGCCAGCACGTCGAGAGACGCGATGGCTCTGGCGGTGTCGAGAATGCGGGGCGCGGCGCCCCCGACTCGTGTCACGAGGCCGTCGAAGAGGGCGAGCTCGCGCGCGACGATTCGTTCGTCCGCGTGAAGGACCCTGTCCTCGTGGTCCTTGAGCTGGGGGGTGACGTAGCGCTCCCCACCGGCGACCGTCTGCTTGCGGTGGTAGTCGCTCGGCACGTGATCGAGGTTCGACTTCGAGATCTCGATGTAGTACCCGAACACGCGGTTGTATCGAATTTTCAGCGACGTGATACCCGTGCGCGTCCGCTCGACGTCCTCCATGGCGGCGATGGCGGCCTTGCCTCCGCGGCTGATGGTCCGCAGCCCGTCGAGATCCTGGTCGAAGCCATCGCGGATAACCCCACCCTCTCGCGCGACGGCCGGGGGCTCGTCTACGAGTGCGCGCTCGAGCGCTCCCCGAATATCGGCCAGGTCGTCGATCTCCGCCACGAGGCTTCGCACCAGCGGCGACCGCAGTTCGGAGAGGACGTCTGTCACGCGCGGGATGAGGGCGAGCGACTGCCGGAGGGCGACGAGATCGCGCGGCCCGGCGGTGCCAAGAGAGACGCGCGCCACCAGACGCTCGATGTCATGCAGATGCTTCAGGACGTCCCGCAGCTTGGCGCGATCGGTGGTTCGGAACGCGAAGTCCTCGACCGCGTCGAGCCGGTCCTGGATCCTGGCGAGAGAAGCCAGGGGCCGCACCAGCCACGCGCGAAGGAGGCGCCCGCCCATCGGCGTCATCGTGCGGTCGATGGTGTCGAGAAGGGAGCCGGCGCGACCGCCGTCCACGCCTTCGACGATATTGAGATGCCGCAGCGTGACCGAGTCGAGGAGCAGCGCATCGGACGCGACGAGGAGCGAGATGTCCCGAACGTGCGTGATGTCGCCCCGCTGGGTCTCTCGGACGTAGGCGACGATGGCTCCGGCGGCCGCGGCGGCGGCCGGGGCCCGGTCGAGTCCAAAGCCGGTGAGCGAGGGCACGCGAAGCTGTTCGGCCAGCACCTGGTGCGCCCTCGCCGGCTCGAAGGTCCAGCCGTCCACCATCGTGACCCGGGTGATCGCGGCGTCAATCGGAATGCCGGCCGCGGTTCCAGCGGCCGAGGCTGCCTCGGCCCCGTCAGGAGGCGCCGCGATCAACAGTTCCTTTGGCCGGAGCAGCGCCAACTCCGATGTCAACGCCGCCCGGGCGTCGGCGCCCGTCAGTTCGGTCGCCAGGAACGCGCCCGTCGACACGTCGAGGCACGCCAGACCCCACGTGGTGGAGGCGCCCGTCGGCTGCGCAATCGCGGCCAGGAACGCCGGCTCGCGCGCGTCGAGGTACCCGGCGTCGGTGAACGTGCCTGGCGACACGACGCGGGTGACCTCGCGCCGGACGAGGCCCTTTGCCTGGCGCGGGTCTTCCGTTTGATCGCAGATCGCGACGCGATAGCCCTTGCGGATGAGCCGAGCCACGTAGGTCTCGGCCGCGTGGAACGGCACGCCGCACATCGGGATCGCGGCGCCCGACCCGTCCCTGGCGCGCGAGGTCAGCGTTAGATCGAGCGCGCGGGCCGCGACGAGGGCGTCTTCGTAGAACATCTCGTAGAAGTCGCCCATGCGAAAGAAGACGATGGCGTCGCGGTGCTGGCGCTTGACGTCGAGATACTGACGCATCGCCGGCGTGGCCGAAGGAGACGGGGCCGGCTGGGACGAGGAGGTCGTCACGGACGAGAAACGCGGAGTATAACATTCAGGCGGATGGTGATCCTGGCGCTCGACACGACCACGCGCGCGGGCAGCATCGCGCTCTTGGTCGACGGTCGCATCCACGCGCGCACTGGAGATCCCGGCCGCACGCACGGCGAGCGGCTGCCCAGTGATCTCCTCAATCTGCTGTCCGAACAGCGCCTGACGCCTGGCCATGTCGATCGGTTCGCCGTCGTCGTGGGACCGGGGTCGTTCACGGGACTGCGGGTCGGGTTGGCCACGATTCAAGGGCTTGCGCTCGCCGGCGGACGCCTGATCGTTCCCGTGCCGACGCTCGATGCGATTCTCGAGGGGTGGCGCGCGGAATCGACGTCGGCGGCGCCCGGCGTGCTGGTCGCATGGATGGACGGACAGCGCCGCGACGTCTTCTACGGCGCCTGGCGCCATTCGGGTGTCGGCGAGCGTGGCGAGGTCGTGCTCGATCCGCGCGTGAGTGGCCCGGACGACCTCATTCGGGACCTTCGAGCGGCGGCGGCCGAGGACCGCATCACGTTCGTGAGCCCGGGGCCGGTCGAAGGGCGCGCCGACGTCGTGGCGGCGTTCCCCACCGCCGACTTCCAGTCTTATGGACGGCCCCTCGCGGCCGTTGCCGCGATGCTGGCGGCGCAGCATCCGGATCGTGCCGTGGCCCCGCACGCCCTCCGGCCAATCTACCTGCGGCGTCCGGACGCGGAGTTGGCTCGGGTCCGCGCCGGTCGGGCGCCAGTCGAGGCCGATGTCACCGTCTCGCGCCTCTCATCGAGCGACGATCTTGCCGCCATTGCCGAGCTGCAACGTCGCTCATTCACGAATCCGTGGGGTGCCGACTCGATCCAGTGGGAGCTGGCGAATACCGATGTCGCCCGTCTGTATGTCGCCTACGCCCCGGATGGCACGGTCGTGGCGTACTGCGCCTGCTGGCTCATCTTCGATGAACTCCACATCAACAGCCTGGCCGTCGATGAACGCATGCGTCGCCGCGGAATCGCCCGGCGGCTCCTCCGGGAGGTGTTTCGCGATGCGGTGGGTGCGGGCGCGCGTTCCGCGACGCTCGAAGTCCGACGGTCGAATGAGGCCGCCCGACGGCTGTACCTCGCGCTCGGTTTCGCGGTCGATGCCGTGCGACGGGACTACTACCAGTTGCCGCGGGAGGATGCCCTCATCCTCTGGCATCGGCAGCTTGCCGCCCCTGGCAGCTTGTGGTAGGTTGCGCACGCTGGGGTCAGGATTCCCCCGTTCGAGGAGAAGGAGGCGAAGCATGGCCGATGCTGAGCTCTCATTTCATGAGTTGATCTCGCAACATCAGGCACTTGACGAACGTCTTCGGCAGTTCTCCACCCTTGGCTATCTCACTCACGAACAACAGTTCGAGGAGCTCTCTCTGAAGAAGCGGAAGCTGGCTTTGAAGGACCGCATCGAAGCGATGCGGCGCGGCCAGACCGCGACCGCCTAGGGCCCTCGGGGTCAGGCCCGGCTGACGCCCCTGAGGCCGTCGTCTGTGCGAATCGACCGAGCTGGAGCTCCGTTCATCCTCGCGGCGACGGTGCCGGCCGTCCTGGCCTGGAGTTTCGGCGCCGTCGGCGTGGCGGCGGCCCTCCTGCTGTTCCCGTTGGGCATCGCACTTTTCTTCCGGGATCCCGATCGCGTCTCACCGGCGGATGTGGATGCCGTCCTGGCACCCGCGGATGGTCGTGTGATGTTTGCCGGTGATGCGAAGGGCGAGGAGGCGCCTCCTGGTGCGTGGCGGCAGGTCACGATCTTCTTGTCGCCGCTCGACGTGCACATCAACCGGACTCCGGTGGCCGGAACGGTCACACGCGTGGACTACGTCCCAGGGACGTTCTTTGCCGCCTATCGGCCGGAGTCAGGCCGCAACGAACATTCCGAAATCTGGCTGGAGCACGAGGGTGAGACTATCGTCGCCCGACAGGTGGTCGGGGTCATGGCCCGTCGGGTGGTCTGCCGGCTCAAGGCTGGCGATCGCGTGGCCGCCGGTGCCAGACTAGGGTTGATGAAGTTCGGCTCAAGGATGGACGTGTTCCTTCCGATGTCAGCCCGCTTGGCGATCTCCGCGGGGCGGACCGTCCGCGGCGGCGAGACCGTGATCGCGCGATTGGCGGCCCGCTAGTGGCCATTGCCGATGTCTTCGACCCAGGGCGACCGGGCCGGGCGCCGCGGCAAAGGCGACGCGGCTATGCGCTGCTGCCGAACATCTTCACGATCGGCAATCTGTTTTGCGGCTACGCCTGCATCGTGTACGCCAGCCGTGGAGACGTCGAGACGGCTGCGCCATTCATCGGCGTCGCCTTCCTCCTCGACTCCCTCGACGGGAGCATTGCCCGCCTGACGAACAGCGCGAGCCCTTTCGGCTTGCAACTCGATTCATTGGCCGACGTCGTGTCGTTCGGGATTGCGCCGGGGATTCTGGCGTTCATCTGGGGGCTGTCTGACTTCGGCCGTTGGGGATGGACCGTCGGGTTCATCTTCACGGCATGTGCGGCGAGTCGGCTCGCGCGGTTCAACATCCAGGCCGGACAGGTCGACAAGCGCTACTTCGTCGGCATGCCCTCGCCGGCGGCGGCTGGTGTCATCGCCGCCACCGTGTTTGCGTGGCCTGATCTGCTCACCGGCCACGCCGAGCCGGTGCGATTCCTGCTCAAGGCGCTGGCCTCCGCGGTGGTTCTGGTGCCGGCGGCGTTGATGGTCAGCACCATCAAATTTCGCAGCTTCAAGACCCTCAACCTGGGGTGGCGGCGCTCCCGGAAGGCCCTCCTGGCTTTCGTGGTCGTGCTCGTGCTCATCGTCAGCGAGCCGAGCATCATGCTCGCGATCATGGCGTACGGGTACTTGCTGTCGGCCTTCGTCGGACTCGCGATCACTCGCTGGCGGGCGCGCCGCGGGACGCTCCCGCCAGAGCTTCCGCCCGCGGCAACGTAATCGTCACCGTTGTGCCCTGGCCGGCGACGCTCGCCAGCGTCATCGTTCCGCCGCAGAGTTCCACGTTGCGTTTGGCGTTCACGAGTCCCAGGCCCGACCCGGCCGTCTTGGTAGAGAAGTAGGGCTCGAACGCCCGGCGCGCGGCCGTGGAGTCCATGCCGACGCCAGTGTCCGCCACGTCGATGACCACCGCGTGGTCTCGGGCGGATGCTGTCACCCGTACCGATCCGCCCTGGGGCATCGCCTGGAGCGCGTTCTCGAAGATGTTGGTCAGCGCGCGGCCGACGAGCGTGCGGTCGATGCGCACCGCCGGGAGGTCACTCGGCAGCGCGAGATCGATCGTGACCTCCGGTCCGAGGCCTGCGCGGTAGGGCGCCACCACCTCATCGACCAGGTCTCTCGGAGAGACGTCGGTTAGGTGCGCGCGGGGCTCGCCGGCAAAGTTCGCAAACTCACCGGCGATCTGCCGCAGAAGCCGCACCTGGCGGAGGATCGTGGACAGGCAGAGATCGAAGACCTGTCCGAGCGGCCGCTGGTGATCTTCGTGCACGCGCTGCAGGTGTTCGGCCGCGAGTTGGATCGGCGTCAGCGGGTTCTTGATCTCGTGCGCGACCTGTCGGGCCATTTCGGCCCACGCCTTGAACTGGTGGGATCGGACGAGTTCGGCCCGCTGGGCGCCGAGGGTGGCCGCCATGCTGTTGAAATCATCGACCAGCCGACGCAACTCGTCAGCCGTGTCGGCCACGATGCGAACGTCGAGCTCGCCCTTGGCAATCTGTCGTGTCGCGCGCGTCAGCCGGGCGATCGGATCGGAGATGCGGCCGGCGATGGACGCGCCCAGGGCGGCCGCGACGAGGATGACGAACACTCCGCCAACCAGCATGCCGCGGTACAACTCGTCGATCTCGCGTTCGATCTCGCGCTGGCGAAGCGCGAGCGGCAGACACAGCACCGTGTCCCGATTGCTCGACCCGAGCGGCGCGGCGGCGACGAGGTACGGAACATCGCCCAGTCGATCCTCCACGACCGCCGTCGGCCGCCGCTCGAGGGCAATCGCCCGATACACCGCAGCCGGTGTACGTATAGGCAGGAGGCCCGCTTCGAAGAGATCTCGTTGGCTGGTCGCTTCGAGCAGGGCTCCTTTGAACAGGTTCACGTCCTGCTCCAGTACGCGTCCCGTCCAGACCATCACGTCGTCGGTGAGGGACTCGCCTGACGGCGCGTTCGAGGTCTGAATCGCGATGAACTCCGCGAGCACTCGCTGGGCGACCGTGACCAGGGCCGTTGATTCCCCCTGGACGTCGTCACGGAACTTCTGGTCCATATAGGCGCCGAAGGCCAGGGACAACAGGAGGACCGGCGCGACGGCGGCGAACACGAAGAAGAGAAAGAGTTTTCGATGGAAGCTGGTTCGAATCTCGTCGAAGACGGCTGCCAGGGGTGCCGCCCGGCGCCGGGCAAACGGTGCCTGGAGGGTCAATGCCAGCACGAACAGGAGGAAGATCCCGGCGGTGAGCGTGGCGGCCGAGGCGAGGCGTGTGAGGTGTTGAAACGGCGTGGGGGTCGGGTAGCCGATGGCATAGATTCCGCCGCGATCGTTCGAGAAGTAGACGCGATAGGTCGCGTCGCTCGTGGGCAGCGTTTCCCAGAACGCCGCCCGTGATGCCTCGAGCCGCTGCGCCGTCTCGACATCGATCGGCCAGGCGACCTGACCGGACGCGAAGGACGGGTGAAAGGCCCAACCGTAGACCACCAACTGCAGGCCCATGAGTCGAGACTCCTGGGCGCGGGCTCCCGGCGCACCCAGAAGTTCCGCATACGGGTTGGCGGACGAGACGAACGGCAGTGATCGGTAGTCGCGGGCAATGTGGACGACCACGGCGCCGTGGAGCGAGCCGTCGGGGCCGCAGAGGCCGCGCTCGGCGTGGAGCATTGGTCGGTCCTGGCCGCCAAAGCGATCCACTTCGTGGAAGACTTGCCAGGCGCAGCTCGAGCCCTGCCAGGTCCGTGCGATCACGCGATTCGCATATTCGGGGATGTTGAGCGCGAACCTGCTGACCAGCCGGCGGTCGGCGCCGTAGAGCTCGACGCCGGAGGTGATCCGGGCTGCGGCCAGGTCAGTCCCCATCCAGATCTGGAACGCCAATTGACTGGGGATGATTGGGCCGGCGGCGTGCGGGGAGCCGGCGAGGCTGGCGAGGAGGTCGGCTGGGAGCTTGTCGATGTCTGCACGCGCGCGATCAAGGTCGGCGACGAGGGTATCGGTCTGCCCTTCGGTCGCCGGGCCATATTGCTGCTCGACGAGGGACTGCGCCGCCCTGTCTTCGTACCACCAGGCGGTCGGATAAAAGATGATGGCCGGCGCAAGCAGCGCGCCGAACATCACGACCAGCCGCATCCCTTGTGTGGCCCGCCGGCGGTAGTACCGTCGGAACGTCGTTGCGGCCAAGGCAAAGGCCGCGGCCGCGATCCCGGCCGACAGAAGGGCCCCCGACGGCAGAGGCTGGAGCGGGCTGG
>Ga0209580_10000425_pt1 | contig 23984 bp, 25 predicted proteins | sample Coa_R1_5_FD_187153 | JGI IMG/M metagenome (GOLD analysis project Ga0209580, IMG submission 187153) | Surface soil microbial communities from Centralia Pennsylvania, which are recovering from an underground coalmine fire - Coalmine... | ecosystem: Environmental > Terrestrial > Soil >... | reverse complement strand
GTCGGCCGTCACTCGCTTTCGGTCTGACGCCTGCTCACGGACGCCTCGGTGGCCCAACGCCTTTCCCCGTATTCGTCGCTGCTCCACGATTCGTCGAATGGCAAGCAACTGATTGCCGGGAAGCTGCTTCCGCTTGTAGGCCTCGGTCAGGGCCTCTTGGACGTCGGAGTCTTTGGCCCGCACGATTTCCAACGCGATGGTCGCCGGGATGACGCCCTGCTCGACGGCGGTGAGCAGCCGGGCTTCGCCATGGTCCAGCAGATGGCAGATGGCGTCGATGTACTCGACGCTGAAATCCGTCTTCGCGGCAATCTCGGCGGTCGTGTAGCCCTGCGTCCTGAGCGCTCCGATCGTCCGCATGAGTTCGACCGGCGCATGGTGACGCCGAGCGAGGTTCTCGACCAGACTCATGACGAAGCAGTCTTCCTCCGACGCTTCGACGATGACCGCCGGAATCTCCGTCGCCCCTAGCGCGATGAACGCCTCCAGGCGCCCTTGGCCACATACGAGGTCGTATCCCGAGCCCGTCGGCCGCGGGGCCACGGTGATCGGCTTCTTCAGACCAAGGTTCGAGATGCTGGTGACCAGCTCGTTGAAGATCCTCTTGTTGCGTGAACGCGGATTCAGGATCGTGATGGCCGCGATGGGAATCATTCGAATCTCTGGGACGTTCGGCGTCATGCGGCTCTCCTCAGCAGGGTGCGCGATCCGAGGTGGATGAAGAATTCGAGGGAGTCGAACCGGTACGCATCAAGGAGAAGGCCGTTGTCTTCGCCCAGCCGGAGCGTCGACGCGACGATATCCTCTCGCGGCAGCAGGTAGTAGTCCTTCACGGACTGGTTCGTGGCGTCCATGCGAACGGCAACGGTGATGTCCGGGCGTAGGCTGGTGTCGAGTCGGAGCTTCCACCGCAGCGACCCACCGGACGTCCGAAAACAACGGCTGATGACCAGGGAGGCCGTAAACTCGTCGCTCACGGTCAAGAGGTCTGTGGTTGGGTCGGAGCGGACCGTCCCGCCTCCGCGCTCGATGGCTCCAACCGTGTCTGCGATGACCGCCGGGTGCATCGTCCTCAGAAGACGATTGATCTCGAGGTAGTCGTAGTCGCGACCAGGCGAGTACCCCACAAGTTGATAGGCGCGTAGGAGGCTGCCGAACCGGGTTCGGTACGCCGAGCTCGAGGGCATGTCGTCGTGCTCGTCGATGATGAGCCCCGACAGCCAGCCTTGCCCCTTGAGCAAGGCGGTCAGGCGGTCGAGCATGTCCTGATCGCTGAACCGGTGGGTTCGCCCGTGGATGATTCGTCGGACGGCTTGGAAGAGCGCCGGCTCGACGACCGGCGAAAAGGCACCCTCGGCCCTGATCCACATGTCGGGTGGATTCACGACTCGCTTCTTCTTGAGTTTGAAGGAGATCCGGTTGTAGACGTTGTGGCCAATGTACTTCTCGTTCGTTAGGACTTGATGAACCGTGCCGCGTGTCCACGGGCGACTCAGATCGGTCAGCTCGCCCTCGTTGTTCAGGAGGGCGGCGATGTCACGTTCCGACCGGCCCTCCTCGACGAACATCCGATACATTCGCCGAACAGTCTCGACCTCTGAGGGGGGCCCGGGCACCAGAATCACTCGGTCCGTTTGAAGGCTCTTCTGGGCGCCCATCCGAAGCTCGCCTCGGGGTTGACGATGTTCGTCAATCAGCTGGCGGCGTAGACCGTAGCCCGCCATGCCCCCTTGTCGAAACCCGAGGCCGATCAGACGGCACTGCCCCGTGAAGACCTTGGCAGACAGCTCGCGGCTGTATTCGCCGGCCATCGCCCGCTTCATGCTCTTGATGATGGTCGCGCTCAGACTCCCGTCGTTTTCGAATTGCTCCGCGCAGTAGTGCACGGCGATGCCGGCCTCCTTACAGAGGAACTCGTAGTAGGCGCTCTCGTCGGCATCCTGGAAGCGACCCCACCGACTGACGTCGTAGACCAGAATCGCGGTGAAATCGACCGCACCCGTCCGGACATCCTCGATCAGACGCTTCAGGGCATCCCGACCGTCCAGTCGCAACCCACTCTTTCCGTGGTCGGCATACGTGCGGACGATCGTGATGCCGCGCTGTTCGGCGTAGCGCACGATGATCTCGCTCTGATTCTCGGTGGAGTACTTCTGGTGCTCGGTGGACATTCGCACGTACTGCGCGGCCCTGACCGGAGGCCGGCCAGAGTCAGTGTTATCCGGCGAAGGTGCAGCGACGCGTGTCACGGTGTGCTCTTGTCTCCTCGTTGGAAACTGCCTTGCGCGTGCCTGCCGGCTGGCGCTTGGGCCGCCCGCAAAGGCTATGCCAGGGAGCTGTGGAATGTCGCCTACCGAAAAGGACCGAATTAATCGGTCCCTAACTGGAAAACAGATTCCATCTGAAACCTTCCAGGGGGCGTTTGCCCGAGCCCTACACCGTGAGTACGGCGGAACTCGGGCGGCTTTGAAGACAGTCATCACGTTGACGCAGGCCAATCCTCGAGCAGTCAAGAACTGGTTCAACGCGAGTAACGCGCCGAACGCTAAGTTTCTGATCGCGCTATGCCGTCACTCCGATGAGGTGCTGGAAACGTTTCTGTTGCTGGCGGGCCGAAACGATCCCGTCAATGCCAGGAAGGTCATCGACCTCAAGCACAAGGTACGGGAAATGCTCGAGTTGATCGACGCACTCGAGTAACGGTTGGTGACGATTTTCACGTGGGAGCTTCGGCCAGAGGCCCGTGACAGGACCGTGTCCCTGCGAGAGCCTCCGCACCCGCCGTCAAGAAATCGGACGCCTGATCTCCACTCGCGGTATCAACGGGCACTTGACACCGCAGACTGGAGACGATGAACATTGCGGAGATCGAAAATGGGACTCGGTGGATTCTCGTGGAGGCGCGCGATCGGGCTCTCAGCCGCAAAGGCGCGGCTGTCTCGTCGAATTGGGATTCCACTCACCAAAAGCGGTCGGCAGCGCAAGATCGGCAAACGGGTCATCGGCCTCTTCAGTTGGCTTCGAAAGTGAGAGAGTCACCTCTGACAAAGTCGGAAACGTCGGCTTAATTGGCTCGTCCCGGACCGTCACTCGCCGCCCTCGACGAAGAAGATCATATCGATCACCTTCGCGCGCGTGTACCTTCGAGACGTTTCCACACCAGTATCGAACTCGAGCGTAGGGACACGGTACCGATCAATCACGTTTGCGTTCTCCCTGTAGAACTGAGCAACCCGCATGAGCGCCTTCCTGCCAAAGGTCCAGACACCGAAGCCCCGCTTGAAGTACGTGTCGAACGCCGGAACGCACCCGAATACTCCCAGCATGATCTTTGTGATGAGAATGTCAGACGCGCCATCGGGCAAAGCCCCTCTAATTTGCCGAGCCGTCTCCTCCACGAGGCCCCAGTTGGCATCCGTGTAGCAGTCGGCGTCTAAATTCCAGACCTCTGAAGGAGACGCGGCAATCACTTGGATAACGGGCACGTAGTGCTTCACACTCCTTTGTAGTAGGGCCGAGGACGCCCGCAGCATGCCCCAACTCGCGAGGTAGAAACCGAGATGGAGACAGGACAGCTGCATGTTTGGCCCGACACCAAGCTCGGGGATCACGCCACGCTCTCGGTGCAACTGAAAGTGGTTGTAACAGTAGTCGAAGGATGTATAACGCGTCGTCGGACCCCGTTGGTGGAGATACGTCTTCAAGTTCGCTTCAATGTCCATCGACGACCCCTACACTGCTGCCCGCCAACGGCCACGAATGAGCCGCGCGCAGCGGCGACATGATGGTGGGACGACTGCCGCACCGGCTCCATTCAACGTCAGACCTCAAGCGAGCGATCTACGGCGGCCCGAATCTCGGCTGCCGTTTCCTCACACTCATGCATGAGCGCGTACAACTTCTCCCAGTTCGCCCAGTGCCTGGACCAGAGTTCCTTCCCAACCGCCGCCTCAAAGTCAAACTTCGTCGCTTCCTTCCATGATGCGAACTGTTCGAGGCGCGCGACTCGGGCATCCAGGTCTGGTATCCCGCGAGTAGCGGGAGACAGCCGCGCGGGCCCGAGCATCCACGTCCGCCACTCGGCGCCACTCTTTGACTGGTTGCATTTGCCGCAAGCTGGAACGAGGTTGGCGATCTCGCTCATGTACCCTGTCGGGCGTCTCGCCGCGATGAGCGGCCGGAGATGGTCCCATTCGGTCGACCGATCACCACAGTAGGCACAACGAAGGTCATCAGCGCTCAGCTCAAGGATGCGGAGGGCCTCTGCAACCTCATGCTCCGTAGGACGCCGACAGGGAATCACACCATTCACAAAGGCATTTGTGATTGATGACGTCCGGCCCGAGATTCTGACTGGTCGTGGCATCGAGAAGCAGGTCAGTACGCCCATGGCTTGGAGATCTCAAGTGTCACAGATTCGTCCCCACCCTCACTGAGCCGCGGCGCGTCAGCGTCAGGTCAGCGCCGCCGGCGCCAGCGCGTTGTCAGGAAGTCTCTCGCTCAAGTTTGAAGGTGACGCTGTAATACCGGACGTCGATGTTATTCGTCATTTCCAATGCGTACGAAAGTTTCGGGTCGGGCTCACGACAGATCACGAGCCCCCTGACCGCTTCGCCCTTCGAACAGAGGTTCTTCTTGACCCAGCCCATGTAGCGCAACACTTGGCCCACAACTTGATCGGAAGGCCGACCCTTCTTCAGTTCGATGACGACAAATGAATCGCCCGAGGGCGTTTGCGCAAGAATGTCAATCGGGCCGATGTCTGTACTGTATTGCTGGCCGTCGTTCCCGTCTGCGTCCTGAAAAACCCGCAGCTCATTCCGGAAGATGGTCGCGAAGTTCGTGACGATGAAGTCCTCAAGGTACTTCTCAAGCACGAACTCGTTCGGATCTTCGAGCGCGGGCGCACCCGATGTGGGAGAAGCAATCGCAATCGGGACCTCACCTCCTTCGAAGTTCCGAAACGACTCTTCGGACAACTCCGAAAGCGTGTGCATGGGAAAGACCACCCCCGGGAATGTCTTGTCGCGCGGAGCTACCTGCCAGTCGACCGCGAGAAAATTAGAATGGCCGTGAATCGGGCTTCTACCTGGCGAGTACGTTCCCTGGCCGGTGACGCGGCCGATGCCTGCCAGGGTCTTTCGCCCGCGTCGAGCAACAATGAAATCACCCGGGCTCATACCATGGTAGAACGCCCAAAACATGTTCGCGATTAGAGACTGCGTCGCCGGTGGCTTCTCCGGGTACCTAGCCGCCACGGCGGCCGCGAGCTCTTCGCGATTCATCTTTGAGACATCGCCAAGCCCGCTAAAACCGAGGGAGATCAGATTGTTCGCGAGGTCGAACTGCCACACCTTGTCGAACATGTCCGACGGGTGCGCTTCGACCGGGGCCATTACCCAATAGCGGGACATCGGTTCACCTCATGTAGACCATTCCTACGCGTCGTGCCTTGGCTTTCGTCGCCGCGATACACCATCTGGCCACCCGATGCGTCTTGAATAACCTGTTGCGCGAGGCTCTCAGAAGGCTTCATTGGCCATCCATGTCCGCCAGGAATTCACTCGCCGGCTCCACCGCCGTCACACTCAACGCATCTCGCGCCCGCGTGCACGCCACATAGAGCAAGTGCCGCTCCGTGTCGTACACCTCCTGCAGGTCGGCGTCGTCTCCCACATTCTCGATGCGCTCCTGGAGCGGCAGGATCTCGTCGTCGCAGCCCATGACGGCGACGGCGCGGAACTCCAGGCCCTTCGCGAGGTGCATTGTGCCGATGGAAGCGGCGCCGTCGGTGGACCTGAGCTTGTCATCGAGAATCCGATACGCGAGGTTGGCCTTGTCAGCAGCTGCTTGCGCGCGAGGAAGCTCGGACGTCGAGCGCGTGAAGATGCCAATCTCGTGCGGCCGGACACCGTTTTCCATCTGTTCGGCGAGCCATGCGGCGACCGCGTCGATCTCCGCCTGTTCGGTAGGGAACGTGCGCACGACCGGCGGGGGTCCGTTGAAGACTGAAATGGCGTCGCGGCGTGACTCGCGGTTGCCGTCGACATCCGCGATCTCTGGTCCGAGCAGCCGGTCGGCCTGTTCGCGAATTTGGTGTGACGTCCGGTAGTTGACGCGGAGCGTGCGTGAGCGCCCGCGGACATCCACACCGAGCGACCGCCACGAGAACGGCGCCTGGAAGATGCGCTGACCGAGGTCGCCGGCGAAGAAAAGCGCGTTCGGCCGATCGCCGCCGAGCGCGGCGAGGAAGCGAAGCTGGGTGACACTGACGTCCTGCGCCTCGTCAATCACCGCGAAGTCGAAGGACGGGTGACGCGTGCGGCCCAGCTCAACTGCGAGTGCCTGGAACACGGCGGCCGGTGTCTTCAGCTTCCGGTCGGCCAGGCTCGCGCGCGCTCGCTCGAAGATCGCCCACAGTGTCGCGCGTCGCGCCTCGGGCAGCCGCGTCTTGCGGCCGAGGCGGGCGACGTCGCGATACGCCTCCCGGCTTTCGAGCTGCCAGGCATCGACGACCTGCTCCCACTCAGCGACGAGGAAGCTCAACGAGAACTTGTGGCCGCCCACGGCCGCTGACGCCTCCCGGAGCGCCGTCCGCACGTCCTCTCTTGTCGTCACGGTAACCGGGCCGAGCTGAGCCTGATACAGCCGCAAACCGAGGGCGTCGAGCGCGTAGATCTCGATGCGCTCGCGCACGCGTGGCTCGTTGCCGACGAGGTATCGCAGCCTGGTTTCGATCGCCCGCGCGAGCGGATCCGAGAAGGTGGCGAGCAGCAGGCGCGCGTCGGGATTCGTCCTCGCCAGATATGCCGCGCGATGAAGCGCAACGATGGTCTTGCCGGTACCGGCGGACCCGGAGACGCGGGCAGGACCGTTGTAGTCGCGCTCGACCCACTCCCGCTGCTCTGGGTGGAGAAAGACGGTCCACTTGTCCCACGGCGCGTCGAGCGCGCGCTGCAATTCCTCGACGCTGCTCATCACGCGGAAGCGCCGCTGGGCGTCGGGGTGAGCCAGCGCCAGCGTCATCGCGCTCGGCTCCTCGGCGGCGGCGACGGCTACATGCGGCGCCGTAGTCTCGCGCGTCCTAGGCTTGCCGCCAGTGGCGATTTCGAGCAGCGCCTCTGCCGCCTCAGCGGGCAGATGCGTCGCGAGGGTCAGGATGCTGTCCTCGTCCGCCGCACGGACGTCCTTCAGCCACTCGGTCGGCACGCCGAAGCCCAACAGCTCATCGTCTGCAAGTCCCTCGAACAGCGGCAGCTTCTTCGGCTTCGCTGCCGGCGCGGACGAGTAGACGGGGACGACGATCTCCTTCACAGTCTCGCGGATCTCGACGAGCTGTGCAGCGCCCGTCTTCGGGTGCGTCTCCAGTTTGCGCCGCTCGGCCCAGTCGTAGGCGCGGTCGTGGTGGTCCACGTAGCAGAGCAGTAGGCTGCCGGGCGTGCGATGGACGATGAGGCGCACGTCGCCGCTCACGCGGACGGACCAGAAGTTCTTGTCTTTGGCCTTGTCGAGGCGATGAAAGCTCAGGCCCGGACACGCCGGGTTCATCTGGAGATCGAACGCGGTGGTCTTAGCCACCTTCTGCTCGTCGGCCGTCAGGCGCGCCAGACTCTCCGTGAAGGTGTCAGCGATGAGGAAGGTCAAGCACCGCTCCCAACAGCGCCTATTCCGACCCGGCCGCGGCCTCTTGACGCACCTCGACTAGACCAATCGCCCTCAGGAATTCAGTGGCCCTCTTGACATCCGTGCCCTTCACGTTCCAATTGAACCGAGTAGCAGCGCGCGCGACACCATCGAACGTCATCGGACCTCGCTCTGACTGCAGTATCCAATCCGTCTTCGCGGCGAAGCTCAAATCCACATAGCTCTGTGGCCCTACGTCGAGCACCCTCTTGACGGCGGCTCTGATGCTCGCCACCCCAGCCGCATCCTCTTGCGCAAGACGCTCGACGGTTCGCCTCCCGTCCTCGGTCAATGTGTAGTCGAATCGTGCTATCTCCCAGCCGCCGACACCGGCGATCCCGCTCCCCCGCCTCGTCTCGTCGAGCAACCCGGCGCCAGTGAGAAATGACAGTTCGGCAGATACAAGATCCGAGTATGGTCCATAGTAGTGAGCTCGGAATCCCAGCGGCCATTTCGTTACTCGTTGAACGAAGTAGCAAACCTTCTGGAGATAAGTCTTGCCATTGGCACTCCCATTCAGTTGCTCGACCGTGAACAGGACTACCTGTCGAACGCTAGGTTCCATGGCCTGCTCCAAAGAGATTCGGTTGCGTGACGAACTGCGCCAGTTGCTTCACAACTGCATCATCAACGTCTGAGAGCGCGCGTCGACGCGTTTGGTCGTCCCTATCATCAAGCGGCGCATAGCACTCGAGGTGCTCTTCACGCATTGACTGGTCTACCGATCGAAAGATGACCGACCGGCTCTCCAGCGGCTCGGGCTGGCCATTTCGACCGGCGATTAGAACGGGGCCCTCAGACTTTCTGGTCGGAGGCGACCGGTGCACCTTGAAGATGACCTCCTCGGGGGCAACGCCGAGCACGCCGCTTACTTCCTGTTCAATCGTCGATGCAACCGTGCCGACCCTGTCCGCGTCCAGCACGAGGTCTGGAAAGTCGGTTACTGGTCGGCGGAATACGATCTTTAGCAGGTGGCGATCGGCAAGGCGTCTCGTGAAGCGACCTGCCCATGTCGTCTCGTGCTCAGGCTCAAGCAAACGTGACATTAGCCGTTCGTCGTTCCACCGAACGTACTCATCAATGAAAGCCGCGCCGGGCTTGAAACGGTAAAGGGCCTCCAGAAACTCAAGGGCATCGACAGTAACGCCAAGCCTTAACCCGCGAACGAGCATTGCATCGCTGATCCGTCGCCCTTTGTGCGTAATGACCTGGGTAGTCAAATAGTACCTAGCCAACACGAACTGCTCGAGCGTATTGACACCGTCCTCATCGACGGCAAGCGAATCGCCCGACTCATCAGACACGCGACACAGCACGTCTTGAAAACGACTTATATCGTAGATGCCATATCGGACTCCGCAATGATGGCTGTCTCGAAGCAGATAATCCTGCTTATCAGCGTCCAGAGGCCCAGATACGATGTCCTTGTAAATCGGTTGGCTCCAGCCCTTGTCGAGGAGTTTGATGATGTCCTCGCGATCGCGGTCTGAGATCAGTTTTCGGAGCGCTGGATCCGAGCTGATAATCTCGCGCGTAATCACTTCGTGAATCTTGTCGCTTTCACCCCTGCGCGCGAGCCCCTCAGCGGACGCCAACTCGGCAAGCACCTCTTCAGACGGATGCGAAAACGGGCCGTGCCCGATGTCATGGAGAAGCGCGGCGAGCCGGATTATTCGGGTTGCCTCTGGATCAATTTCCAAGCGGGAGCAAAGCGAACCGGCGACGTGGACGACTCCAAGGGTGTGCTCCAGCCGTGTGTGCACTGCCCCAGGGTAGACAAGGTGCGCCATCGCAAGCTGCCTGATCCGGCGCAGACGCTGGACAATGGGCGTATCGACGACATCGCACTCGCGCCCATGAAGACGGATGAACCCGTGAACCGGGTCACGGAAATCGCGGGACGGTGCCATCGGCGAAACCAAATCCTACCATCGTCTTCGCCGATTGTTCGCCAGTGCTCCTGTCCCTGAGTGAACCCCCACTCCGCTCCGACACTTTCATCACCTCAGCGATGGCGCACGAGTCAACACCTTGTCTCCAGACATTCCGGTCCGAACACTCCGGTCTGAGCTACTCTACCCGGAACACCTTCATCACCTCGTCCCCGAGGTGATTGATCACCTTCACGGCAATCCGCCCAGACGTCGGCTTCGCGAACGGCCGCGACGTGTCGCTGTGCAGGGTCGCCCAGGCGTCGGCGTTGATCTCCGCCCTCAGCGTCGTCCGCAGGGCGCTGTACGGGTCGTTCTGGCCCAGGAAGTACGCGTGGCGGACGAAGAAGCTCTCTTCGTTGTAGTCGGTGTCGATGAACCAGCACGCGATGCCGTCAGCGCCGTCGCTGCGCACCTCGCCAGTACTCGGGTCGAAAACGTCGACGCCCTTGACCTGGACGAAGATCCCGCCGTCGGACTGATGGTGAATCTCAATGTCCGGCTCGCCGAAGATTACGAAAAGATTCGCCGCGCTCGTCGCCTTGAGGTCGCCCGCCATTTGGAGGTCGGCATTCATCCGCGCCTTGAGCACAGGGATGCGGCCGAGCTTCGTGAACTCGCCGGCGTGCGCCTCGTAGTTGAATGCGCACGCGATGAGGACATCGAACCCGGCGTCGCCCGCCTCGCGCGCCGCCCTGACGAGGTCCGCGCGGCCGACTGTTCCGAACTCAGGCCCGATGAAAATTCCGGCACGCTTCTCGGTGTCCGACTCTCGATATCGCCCCTCGCCGCAGACCAGTTCGCCCGGCCAAGCCACAAGCGACGTAAACGTGATCCTGTCGGCCTTGTGCGCCTGCTGGACACCGGCCGCCTTGAGGTTCTCGAGGATCATCTGCTCGAACGACATGCCGTACGGCGGTCCTGACTCCCGCACCGCCAGCGGGTCCACCAGCTCGTCGTCGGCGCCGACGCCAAGCATGCGATGCGGGCTCAGGCTCTCGACCGTGAACGGCCCAGCGACGCGCACTGTGTCCTTGTCCTCGTACGGACGGTCGTATAGGTATTCGAACTCGGCTCTAGCGGCGATCGAAGCATCGACCTCCCGCTGACGTCCGACGCGTGCCTCCCACCAAGCAGCGTGCGCCTTCCTTGCTGCGTCGGACCAGCCCTCGTTGCCCACCCTCGGAACCTCCGATTCCCCCAGATCTGTCTTCAGCGCGGCGTTCAATTCCCTGCGTAACCTGTCCGATGTTGCGCGCCAGCGATCCCAGATGACGTCGATCTCAGCGTTGTTGGCTATCGACTTGAGAGTGATATGTGGCACACGTTCATAGACAAATCCCTGACGTATGTTGTCGTGTGCCGGTTTTCCCAAATACGGACGTCCTGTCAACTCAGCCTCTTTGCGCTGGCCAGCGGTCGAGTCAGACAAGAGATAAAGTGGAAAGCGAGCTCCCATGATCCGGGCCCGAGCCAAGCCTGGTACCACCGTGCGCGCTCCCTCGGGTGCTTTTGCAAGATAAACGCGACGGTCAGCGTCGTTTCCATCAGCACGCGATTCAATACGATCGCGTCGTCGCGGAAGCCACGCTCGCACAGGATCTGGATCGACCGAAAGGTCTTGAGCGCCTTCGACAGGAGGCCCATCATCGTGTGCATCACCACGCGATCGATGCCTCGTCTTCCGATGCGCCAGCCTGACTCGGCCGTCATCATCCCTTCGACCACGTCGTAGAGATCTGACATGGCCCTTAGTTCAGCTTGATGCCGATTGAAGATCTCAAGCCGAACTCCCTCCTCGTGCTCTGTCGTCGCGCTGCTCGATCGCGTGGTCGTCATGGGTCAAGAGTAGGATCATCCGGGCTACCCCCGCCCTAAACGCGTAGCCGACGATGTACGGCGCCTTGACAGCCTCGGCGGGTTGCCGGATACTCCAGTCGAAATCCGATGGGAACAGCCGACCGGCAGGATGTGCTACGTGGCACCTTGGACTTGTTGGTCCTGAAATCCCTTCTGTCAGGACCTCAGCACGGCTACGGCATCGCCGAACACCTAAAGCGAGTCTCGCACGACGTGCTGCAGGTCGGCGAGAGTTCCCTCTATCCGGCTCTGCAACGCCTCCTGTTACGGGGCTGGGTGAAGGCGACCTGGGGCACTTCTGAAAACAACCGGCGGGCCCGGTACTACACGCTAACAAGCGCCGGGCGGAAGCAGTTGGCCGTCGAGCGGCGGGATTTCGATCTCGTTGTCGGCGCCATCCACAAAGTGCTGAACGCCGGCTAAATGTGCGGATATGAGACAGTTGCTCCGCCGCCTCATCTACCTTCTTCGCCAGGGTCGGGCCCGCGTCGACCTGGACGAAGAGCTGGCATTTCACCAGGAAATGCGGAGACGGGCCCTTGAAGCCCAGGGTGCTGAGCCCACCGAGGCGAGCGCCGCCGCCCGACACGTCCTTGGCAATCTGGCGCTCGTGCACGATCAGGTTCGCGATGTGTGGGTACCGAATCGACTGGACGGGCTCGGACACGACTTCCGGCTCGCGCTGCGCACCCTCGCCAGCACGCCGGTCGTGTCGGCCGTGGCGCTTCTCTCACTGACGCTCGGCATCGGCGCCAATACGGCCATCTTCTCGCTAATCAACGGACTGCTGCTTCGGACCCTTCCGGTGCGAGAGCCCGGACAGCTCGTTCTCCTGACGGATGACACACCTGGCGCCAATCCGTACTGGAGCTATCCCGTCTGGCGCGAGATCGAGGCATACTCGTCGTTCTTCGACGGGGCGCTGGCCTGGGCGGACGAGCGGGTCAATCTCACGTCCGGAGGCGAAACACGGTATGTGGATGGCCTCTGGGTAAGCGGCTCTTACTTCCGCGTTCTGGGCGTCCCTGCGTTGCTCGGCCGGACGTTGTCGGAAACTGACGGGGCGCGGGGCGGTGGTCGCGACGGGCCAGTCGCCGTCATTAGCTATGATTTCTGGCAGCAGTATTTCTCCGGAGCGCCGGACGTAATCGGCCGCACGCTCGCCCTCGATGGTGCGCCGTTCACGGTCGTCGGTATCATGCCGCGGGGTTTCTTCGGGACCGAGGTGGGTCATTCCTTCGAGGTCGCAGCGCCGATCCAAGATCCTCGCGATCCCGGCGCGGGCCCGCGCGTCAACATCATGGCGCGGCTTCGGCCCGGCCAACCACTCGACTCGGCGACCGCCGCCCTCCGCAGTGTTCAACCGCAGATCCGGGCTGCGACACTTCCCTCAGGATTGCCGAAAGCCTTCCTCGATCAGTATTTGAAGGCCGCCTTTACCCTCGCGCCGGCCTCGACGGGTTTGTCCCGACTCAGGCGTCGCTTCTCGCGTCCGCTCGTGGCGATCATGGCCGTCGTCGCGCTGGTGCTGCTTGTCGCGTGTACCAATCTCGCGAATCTGGCACTCACACGTGCCGCCGTCCGCCGGCGCGAACTGGGCGTCCGCCTGATCCTGGGCGCGTCCCGTTGGCGGCTCGTGAGACAGCTACTGGCGGAGAGCGTCGTCCTGACGGGCGCCGGCGCCGCCGGTGGCCTCGTGGTCGCGTCGTGGAGTGCGCGGCTGCTCGTGCGACAACTGTTCACGTCTGTCGGGTACAGCGGACCTCAGACGATGACGGGCGATGTCTTTCTCAATCTCTCGATGGACGGCCGCGTCCTTTCGTTCACCGTCATGCTGACGGTCGTTACCGTGCTCCTCTTCGGCTTGCTGCCGGCACTGCGCGCGTCGCGACTGACACCGCTTGACGCGATGATCGACCGGGGGAGCGGCGCGAGACGTTCGCGGGGCACGGGCCCCGCCGACCTCCTCATCGTGGCCCAGGTCGCCATCTCCCTAGTGGTTGTCGTGGCGGCCGGGTTGTTTGGCCGGACGCTGGCCACCCTGGAGACCCGACCACTGGGATTCGATCGGCAAGAGATCCTGATCGCCACGATCGACAGCCAACACACCGCGGTCGCCCCGGGTCGGCGCGAGTCGCTCTATGCGGAGGTCCTCGACGCGGTACGCCGGGTGCCCGGAGTCACCGATGCCGCGCTCTCGTCAGTTCCGCTGGTGAACAGTGGTTCGACGCTTGGACAGCCAATCCAGGCGATCTCAGGCGAAGCGCCGTTGCCCCCTCGAGGGGCATTCAGTGGGCTCAATCTGATTTCCCCGGGCTGGTTCCGGACAATGGGCATTCGCCTCGTCGCCGGCCGGGACGTGAGTCTTGAAGACCGGCTCGACACACCCCCGGTGGTGGTGGTCAACCAGATGTTCGCGCGGACGTTTGTTCACGGCGGCACACCGATCGGTCGGACGTTGACCTTGTTTCTCCCCGGGCCGCCGCCTCCGGCAGTGGAGATCGTCGGCGTCGTCTCGGATACGGTATACGGCGGGTTGCGCGATCGGATCGAACCGACCATCTTCTTGCCGATCGCTCAGCGTGACTTTGTCTGGTGGCCCTTCTTGACGTCCGTGAATCTCAGCCTTCGGTCGAGCCTTGGTCGTCCGGAGCTACTGACAAAAAGTGTGGCCGCGGCCATCGGCACGGTGAATGGTCACCTGGCTCTGACGTTCCACCCGCTCACGGACTATGTGCACGACTCACTGGTTCAGGAGCGCCTCATCGCCCTCCTCTCGGGATCGTTTGCAGTCGTGGCGTTACTGCTGGCGGTCCTGGGCCTCTACGGCGTGACGGCCTACGCCGTTGCCGGTCGGCGGGTGGAAATCGGCATCCGGCTCGCTCTTGGCGCTGGCCCGGGACGTATCCTCCGTCTCGTCTTGGCGCGCGTATTCCTGCTGCTGGCTATCGGGATCGCCAGTGGTGCGATGGTGAGCCTGTGGGCCTCGAGGTTTGTCGCCGCGCTTCTCTACGACGTCCAGCCGCGCGATCCGGCGACATTCACCGGGACCGCAGTGGGCCTCGCCGCCGTGACCCTTCTGGCGGCGTGGCTGCCCGCACGCCGGGCGGCGCGGCTCGATCCGATGACAGTCGTGCGGACCAACTAATGCGTCCCTCTCGGGCGGGGAGTTGGGAGCTAGCTTACGCCCGTGCGCACCGCCCCGGTCGAGGTTCTCGCTTCGTTCCTCCGAATCAGTCAGCCCGGTCACTCGAGACTCGAGGACAAGCTCCAGTTCCTCGCTGACCTACCCTGAATTGTCCGACATCGATCATTGTCTGACATCAAACATTGTCTGACATCGATCATTGTCTGATGTGCTACTTACTTTAGCCTTCCCGCTTCATATCCTCCCGTCATGAACGGTTCTTCCACTGCGGAAGAGCCCGGGAGGTTCGCAATGACGCTGCACCGGCTCCGATCGACCGTTCCGTCCTTCATCCACGCCGCCATCCGTCACATCTGGCTCATCCTCGTCGCCCTACTGGTCTTCCCCGCCACCAGCTTCGCGCAGTCGCCGTGGGAGCAAGCCGCGGCCAACCTCGAAGCCTCCTTCACGGGCCCCCTCGCCCGCTCCCTCGCCTTGGTCGCCATCGTCATCGGCGGCCTGATGTTCATGTTCGGTGAGGGCGGCGCCAAGCGCCAGATCGCGGGGATTGTCTTTGGCGGCGGCTTGGCGCTCTTCGCGGCGCAGTTCCTGACCTGGCTGTACTGAGCGACGGGCACGTTGTTCGAGGCCCCGCGATGACGACCGACAACTTCCCGGAGTGCCGCCAGGTCTACCGGTCGCTGCATCGCCCGCTCACCGTGTGCGGGGTAGATCGGCGCCTGTTCTTCCTCGCGCTGCTCGTCGGCGCGGCCACGTTCAACCTGTTCTACAGCCTCCTGGCCGGCTGCTTGCTGTTCATCATCCTGTACGGCTTCGCGTACTGGAGCACCACCCGCGACCCGCAGATGCTCCAGATCCTCCTTCGGTCAGGGCGTGGTCGCGCCCGCTATGACGCCGCAAAGCACGACCCCGTGGAGACTCCGATAGGACGGCGCCGATGGTGAGCCTCAAGCGGATCTTGAAAGACCACCGCGAGGCCGGATCGGTGAACGGCCTGCTCGCGCTGTGGGGCTTCATCGATGACTCGGCGTTCCTGACGAAGGCGGGCGCCATCGGCGTCGTGTATCGCCTCCACGGTCCGGACGATGAATGCCTGGATCACGAGGAGCGGCGAGCCGTCACGCAGCGTTTCGAGCAGGCGTTGCGCCAGCTCACCGAGTCCTTCCGGATCTATCAGTACCTGATCAAGCGCCGGGCTCAGCCGATTCCCGCGACCACGCATGCCCACCCGGTGGTACGCGAGGCCCTCGAGCGACGCGGCGCGTGCTTCGCCGCGAAGGCCGACGCGCTCTTCGAGCTGGACGCGTACTTGGTCGTGCTATTTGAAGGCTGGACGCCCCGGCCGAGGCTGGCCACCCGTTTGGCCAATCTCGTCCGGTCGCCCAGGGCCGCATGGCGGGAGCTGTTCTCAGCCGCCGCCATGGCCGCCGCGATCGAGCAGCGGCTGGCCCGCGCCGGCGCGCACTTGCATCAGCGCGCCCAGGCCTTCGCCACGCAGATCGCCGACACCCTCCATCCCGTCCTCCTGCCAAAGGCCGAGGCGTTTCGGTTCTTCCGTCGCCTCCTGAACTACACGCCCTACAAGGCCGACCACGCGGCGCTCACGCACGACACGCATCTCGACTTCTCGGTCAGCGACTCGTCGATCGACTGTCACCGCGATCACCTGGAGATCGACGGCTACGGCGTGAAGGTCCTCACGATGAAGGAACCGCCCGCGAAGACCTTCGCGCACATGCTCCACGACCTCTATCGGGTGCCGAGCACATTCATCGCCTGCCTGGAATGGCAGCGGCGCCCGAACGCATCGATGCGTGGGGATCTGCGCGCGCGAATGCGCCACTTCTTCAACATGCGCATTTCGATGATCAACTACTTCAGCCCGCAGACCAGACCCGAGGACATGCTCGTCGACACCTCGGCCACCGCAACCGTAACCGAGCTCGGCCAAGGTCTCACGGAAATGGAGGTGCATGGGCGCTTCTTTGGCGCCTGCTCGCTGTCGCTCGTGGTGTATGACCGCGACGCTCACCGGCTGGACGAAAGCGTCGCGGACTGTGTGAAAGCCTTTGCCGGGCACGACGGAGCCCTCTTCGAGGAGAGTTACAACCTCATCAACGCTTGGCTCGCGGTCGTGCCCGGCAATGCCGCCCACAATCTCCGGCGGCTGCCGCTGCTCAATACCAACTACGCGGACCTTAGCTTCCTCTTCATTCCGCACACCGGCCAGCGCATGAGTGCCCACCTGGGCGGGCGCGACTGCCTGGCCGTCTTCGAAACGGACCACCAGACGCCGTACTTCTGGAATCTGCACGCCGACGATGTCGGCCATGCCCTCGTGCTGGGCGCGACCGGCAGCGGCAAGTCGTTCCTGCTCAATTTCCTGATCACGCACGCGCAGCAGTACGACCCCTTCACCGTCATTTTCGATCTGGGACGGAGCTACCACACGCTGACCACCCGTCTCGGCGGCAGCCTCTGGCGCATGGGGCTGGAGCACCGGACCTTCACGATCAATCCCTTCTGCCTGCCGTCAACAGACGAGAACCGCCATTTCCTCGTCTCGTTTGTCCGCGTCCTCATGCAGTCGGACAGCCAATATCGTCTCTCCACACCCGATCAGCGTGAGCTTGAAGCGGCTGTCGAGAATATCTACACCTACGACCCTCCGCAACGCCGTCTCCTCACCCTCGCGAGTACCCTGCCCCGCCCCCTGGCCCAGCATCTCTATCGCTGGGTCCAGGGCGGCCCTTATGCCGATCTGTTCGATCACGCCGACGACACGCTGACGTTCCGGCGATTCCAGTGCTTTGACTTCCAGGGACTCGACAAGTACCAGCTGCTCCTCGAGCCGCTGCTCTTTTACGTCCTCCATCGCGCGAGCGCGTCCATCGGCGACGCGGATGCGTCGTCGCAGCTGAAACTGTTTGTTCTCGATGAAGCGTGGCGCTTTGTGCAGGACGGCACGCTGAAGAACTACATCACGGAAGCGCTCAAGACCTGGCGCAAACAGAACGCCGCGATGCTGCTCGCGACCCAGAGCAGCGAGGATTTCGGGGCGGGCGATCTCCTGCGGACGGTGATCGAAAGCTGCCCGACGAAGTTCTTTCTGGCGAACCCCAACTTGGACCTCGCCCGCGCGCGGAGCTTGTTTCATCTCAACCACACCGAAGCCGATCTCATCACCAAGCTGATTCCCAAACAGCAGGTGCTCATGAAGCGGCCCGATCTGACCAAGGTGCTCAATCTGCACGTCGACCCGACGTCGTGCGCGATCTACACGCCCGCGCCGTCCGATCCACAACGGCAGCCCGCCCCCGCTAAGGAGACCAGTCAATGCGCCGACTCTTCCACACCTTCGTACCCAGGAGACTTTCCGTGTTCCACATCCGCCCCGCCTCGTTCGTACGCGCCGTCCCCTTCGTGCCCTTCGTGTTCTTCGTGGTGATGATGTTTTTCGCGTCACCGGCCGCCGCGCAGTCCGCCCGCGAGGTCACCTACACGCCGCAATCCGTCGTGCAACTGCACGCCAAGCTCCGGTTCACGACGATGGTGATCCTGCCGGAGGGCGAACAGATTCTGGACTTCGTCTGCGGCGACAAGGAGTTCTGGGTCGTCTCCGGCGGCCAGAACCTCGCGTACATCAAACCGGCAAAGGCCGGCGCCTCGACCAATCTCAATCTCGTCACCGCCAGCGGCCACGTCTATTCCTTCGTGCTCACCGAGGGCACCGGCGACCCAGATCTCAAGGTGTTCGTCACGACCGACGAGCCGATGACGTCACCGGTGCAGGCGAACGGCACGCAGAAATTCTATTCGGCGGCGCAGGTCGATGAAGCGCGTCGTGCGGCAGACGATGCCCGCCGCGATGCCGAGGATGCCCGAAAGCAACTGGACGCCGCCCATGACGCCGCCAAGAAGACCATCGACGAGCGCGTCAACGAGTTCCGCGCGACGTACCCGACCCAGCTGCAGTTTCCGTACCGCTTCAAGGCGAACCAGCGGCCCTTCAACGTCTCGGCGATCTACACCGACGGCCGGTTCACGTACATCCGCTCGGACGCCACCGAGCTGCCTGCGCTCTACGAGTGGATTGTCGACAGCTCGCCGAAGCCGGTGAAAACACCGAATCTCGTGAACTTCCAGGTCGAGCACGGCGTGTTCATCGTCCCCAAGGTGCTCGACAGCGGGTACCTCGTCATCGGCAATCAGAAGTTTGTGTTCGCGCGCTGACTGGAGGTGCCTCATGGACCCGAACCCCAACCCTCCCGTCGGTGACAGTCCGGTGCCCGATCGTGGCGCGATTCGCGATCAGCGCGTCCCGCCCCTCGGCGTGCTGCCCCGTCGCATCCAGATGTGGTTCATGCTCGGCGTCGCGGTCATCGTCCTCGCCATCATCTGGTTGACCGGCCGCCCGACGCCGACCGCGAAGCCCCAGTCAGCGGTCCGACCGTCGACGCCGTCCCTCGTCAGCCCCGATCACGTCCGCAGTTATGTCCAGGCGCTCACGGCAGAGGCGGCGCGACAGCAGCAGGACGTCCCGGCGCCAATGGGCCCCGCGGGCGCCGGTCTGCCCGGCGGCGCCGGATCCGCCGGCACCGGCGCCGCCGGTGCCAGATCCGGTGCGACCGCGACCAAGACCAGCGATCCGATCGCCGACGACCAACGCCGTCGCGAGTATCAAAGTCTATTCGCCGACAACGTGGCGCTCAGTCGTCGGCCTGCGCCACAGCAGCCGTACGGCGAAACCCGTCAGGACAGCCGCGCCGCTTCCGGCCCGCCGTCGCCACCGGCCGTAGCGCCGGATCTGGCGGTGCTGCAGCAACTCCTGGCGCAAGGCCCAGCGGCCGGCCTCGGCCGCACCGTCCCTGTGCCCGCGGCAGCTGCGGCAGCGGCGGCGGTGACGTCTGGCGCTGTTCCCGCTCACGCCGCGACGGCGGCGAACCCTGCCGCCATGCCGGTGCCGGCGGCGCCAGGCGAGGGATCCCGAGGCCGCAATGGCGAGCCAGACACGCCGACAACGCCGGCGGCGCCGAAAGAGACTGGACCCATCCTCGCCGGCGGATCGGTGCAGCGGCTACTCGAGGGCACCGTCATCGACGCCGTGCTCCTCAACCGCCTCGACGGCACGTTCGCCGGCCCCGTCGAAGGCCTCGTCACGTCACCCGTCTATTCCCACGATCGCCAATCCATCGTCATTCCTGCGGGCGCTCGCGTGCTCGGCGCCGCGGCCCCGGTGCAGTCGTGGGGCGACTCGCGCCTGGCCGTCAGTTTTCATCGGTTGGTCATGCCCGATGGTCGCACCTACAGCCTGGACCGTTTCAAAGGCCTCGATGGGATCGGCGAGACCGGCCTCAAAGACAGCGTCAATCATCACTATCTGCAAGTCTTTGGCGCTTCGCTGGCCATCGGAGCGCTCTCCGGCCTCGCGCAGTACGGCACGACCACCAGCCTCGGAACCACGAGCTTTGGCGATGAATACCGCCAAGCCGCCGGGTCGAGCCTCGCCGCATCGACCGGTCGCGTCCTCGATCGATTCCTGAACGTGCTGCCCACGATCACGATCCGCGAGGGCTATCGCCTCAAGGTCTATCTCACCAACGACTTCGATCTCCCGGTCTACGCGCCCGTCTCCCTTTCCGGAGGTGTCCGATGACAGTCATCGCTCCGTCCCCACGCCGCAGGCCCCGAGCCGCCATCGCCGCGCTCGTCTGCACCCTCAGCCTCACCGCCGTCGGCGCCGCGACGCTCCGTGCCCAGACGCTCGCCATCCCCGTCTTCGACGCCGCGACGTATAGCGAAGCGATCATCGAGGCGTTTGATCTCCTCGAGCAGTTGGCCAACATGTACTTCCAGGGCCAACCACTGCCCGTGGATATGGCGGCGCGGTACTACGCGTACTCGCCGTTCTGGACGACCAACAGCCTCTTTAGCCCCTATCCAGCCGCGCAGCCTGTCCTCACCGCCTTGAACGCGGGCGATGCGCTCGGGAATGGCTACCAGCAGGTCGTGGACCCGCTCCAAGTCCCGACGGACGTCCTGGCCCTCATGCCAGCAGCCCTGCAACGGGAATTCGCCGACCGCTACGCGACGATCCAACTCGCCGACAGCGTCGCCGCCATGGGCATCAACCAGTCCGGAGTTGTCCGCGCGAACGGCAACGAACTGCTGCAGGTGTTGCAGTCGATGCAAGCGGACGCATTCACGCCGGTGGGCGATTACCAGACGCAAACCGCGCTCCTCGACAAGATCAATGGCGCATCGGTCCTTAGCCTGCAGGAGACCGAACAGACGAATCAGTTCCTCAGCGACGCCATCGAGCAGCTCGTCGTTGAGAACAAGCGGCAGCGTGACACCGAGGCTGCGGTCATGAACGCCACGATCAATCAGTGGCGCTACGGCCCGGCCTACGGCCAGGACTTGTACAGCCACACGGCCGCCGACCTCGACACCTGGCGTTTGCGGTAGCGCGATCCGCGGTTCGGAGAGCGGCGTCGCGCGGCGCGTGGGGGTGGGGCCCCACGCGCAAGAGAGGAAGACTCAACAAAGGAGTTTCAAATGCCCCCGACGTTGGGCTACGACCCGATTGGCACCGTCCAGCAGGCGATCTCGGCGCTCCTGGCGGCACAGGAGCCGCAGTTCCTCAGCATCGGGAATCGCCTGTTCATCTCGTTTGCCGCCATCCTGATCGCCTGGGAGGGCATCCGCATGATGCTCGCCTGGCGGCAGGCGGGCGAGCACATGTTCGACTTCGCGAGGCTGCTGCTCGTCATCGCCTTTGGCGAGGCGATGATCGTCTACTACGGCTCGCCGATTCCCGGCATCGGCATCTCGTTCTCGAACCTGATCACCGACCAGACGGCGTACCTGGCCAGCATCATCAGCGCGCAATCGATTCAGAACGCGCAGCAAAGCCTCAACACGCTCTGGAACGCCCTCGAGCAGCCCGATGCCTGGTCGATCCTCGCCAATTTGCTCTACTGGACGATGCTCATCGTCATCGGCCTGGCGCAGTTCGCGCTCATGTTCGTCGTTTCGTTCAGCATGATCGCCAGCGCCGTCTGCGCCCTGGTCGGCCCGCTCTTCGTCCCGTTCTTCATCGTGCCGACCCTGGACTGGCTCTTCTGGAACTGGCTTAAAGCCTTCATCCAGTACTCGTTCATGTTGGTGATCGCCAACGCCTTCATCTTCGTCTTCGAGCGCTTCCTCAGCGGCTTCCTGCAGACGCTGCCGCCCGGTCTGCGGCTCGAAGAGCAGCTCCTGTACGGCGTGCACGCCGTAATGATTCTGGTCACGTTCACCGTCGGCGTGTTGCTCGTGCCCTCGCTCACCAGCGCGATCTTCTCAGGCCACTCGGGTGGATCAGTGCTGCCGGCCCAGGTGCGGTGACGTGGATTCGCTGCCGGCTGGACGTGGAAACGCGGATCAGGGATGCGCGGCTGGCGCGTGTGACAGCCGCCTCGAAGCCCAGTACACGAGGAGAGCGAGAACCATGCCAAGGATGACGAGCCGCGACAGCGCCCCGCCAGGAACATCAATGGGGACGAGGCTCATGAGCGTGATGCACCATCCGGGGCTCACGATCGGGAAGATCGCCAACACCGCCATCACCGCGGCCGCACGCTTGGCATGTATCGATATGATCCGCGGTCGTCTCAGCGCCGCGCCGGTGGCCGCCGACCTGATCGTCTGGACAGCCGATAGACGAGGACGCCGACGATCACCGCTGGGACGACAAACACCACCAGCACCACCAGGGCCTCGGCCGGACCGGCCGACACGGCGCCAAGCCCGCCCGATCCGGTCACCGCGATGCTCCGGGTCATCCGGATGGCCAAGAAGATCGTTAGCAGCGCGACGACGACGGCCGCGCGCTTGGAGGGGATCGACATGGGTGAGGTAGCCCGTTGATTGTAACGCCACGTCGCCAGAGTCAGGAAAGGAAGAGTTCATGTCCGCAGCTTCGTATCAGCCGCCGCCCCTCGAGGACGCCAGACGCCAGTACGTCGAGCTCTTTGGCTCGGCGCTGGTCATGAACACGTATCTCAAGATCGCCCTGCTGGCCGTGTCGCTGGTCGCCCTGGGCCTCGTGGTGCTCAACGTCCGGACCCAGGCCGCCGCTGCGCACCTCAAGCCATTGGTCATTCGGATTGACGACATCGGGCGCGCCCAAGCCCTGCAGTACGACACGCTGACGTACCAGCCCCAGGGCCAGGCGCCGGAACTCAAGTACTTCCTCACGCAGTTCGTCACCGAGCACTACGCGCGCATGCGCGCGACCGTCAAGGAGCGCTACACCGAGTCACTGTATTTCCTGGACGCGTCCCTGGCCGACGCCACCATCGCCCAGAACCAGCGCGCGCAGACGATCGAAGGTTTCCTCGCTGGCAACGCCGACGAGATCGAAATCCAGGTCAAGAACGTCACGCTCGATGAACTGAAGGCGCCCCCATACAAGGCGGCGGTGGACTTCGAACAGGTCTATTACAGCCCCGGCAGCCGGCAAGAGCGCAAGCGCGAAACGTACATCGCGCAAATCACGTTCGTGCTCCGCGACCAGATTCCGAACGCCATGGTGCTCGTGAATCCGCTGGGCTTAACGATCACGTACGTGCGCGTCGACCAGGCTTTCCAGTGAGGACTGCAGGAGGGATTCATGCCGATCATCAGAGCTCGCATCCATCGCATCAAGTCGGTGCGCCACACTAGCAAGATTGAGGAAGGGAACCGGGACGCGCTCGTCGTCTATGCGCACTTCATCGAGGACACCGCCGACTACGTCCTCGACCGACTCATTGAAGCGACGATTGCGAAAGACCGCGAGTTCGTCGCCTGGCGGATCGACCACCCGGAGATCACCTACGAGTCGCTGAAGGCCCGCACGCGGTCCGGCGCTAAGCGAGGCCACGACGAGGGAGCTCGCCGGCCGTGAGCTTCGACCTCATCCTCCCCTTCCTCCGGCCGATCGCGCACCTGATCCAGGACCCTGAGATCAGCGAGATCATGGTCAACGGTTCGGGGCTGATCTTCATCGAGAAGCAGGGTCAGCTCGAGGAAGTCACCGACGTACACCTCGACGAGCGCAACCTGATCGTCGCGGTCAAGAACATCGCCCGCGCGTTGGGCGACGACGTCTCCGAGCAGCAACCCATCCTGGACTCGCGCCTTCCGGATGGCTCACGCGTGGCTGCCATCTTGCCTCCGTGCAGTGTCGGCGGCACGACCCTGACCATCCGTAAGTTTCAGACGCGGTTCTTCACCGCCGAGGAACTAAAGCAGTTTTCATGATTCCGTAGCGGCCGAGTAGCCGCAGTGGCGAAAATACGCCCGGCACTCGTCGGGTGTGAAGCGCGGGAGACAGT
>Ga0209580_10000423_pt1 | contig 24060 bp, 21 predicted proteins | sample Coa_R1_5_FD_187153 | JGI IMG/M metagenome (GOLD analysis project Ga0209580, IMG submission 187153) | Surface soil microbial communities from Centralia Pennsylvania, which are recovering from an underground coalmine fire - Coalmine... | ecosystem: Environmental > Terrestrial > Soil >... | reverse complement strand
AGGCGCAGCGCTTGGCCGCCACGAAGACCGAATTCGTCGCTTTCCAGAAAGCCGCGTAGAATGCACACTCTTACAGATTGTTGTGCAGAACCAAAAAAACAAAGTCAAACACCATAGCCACAAAACGTGCGAAAAAAGCTCCGCGCCAGAGACAGGCGAAGCCTCCGAAGAAGGCGCTCAAGAAAAAGCAATCTGCGAAGAAGGCCTCGCCGCAAACGAGACCTGCCCGCAAGCAGAAGGCTCCACGACGTGGTGCGCAACGGTTGGAGTCGTCCTGGGGCAGAGAAGGCGCAGTTTCGGGTCGGCAATCGGGAGACTTGGAAGGTTTGTCCAGGACCGAACAGGCGGATTCGGAAAGCGTCGACGAATTGGTCCAAGAAGGAAACGTTGCTGAGGCCGCAGCTGTGGCGGGTGTTGAAGAAGCCGACGATCAAGATACGAAAGAAGTCCATACTCATGAGGTCCGTGAAGACGATGTTCCCGATGAGTATTTGGACAAGGATTAGCTGTCATAAATAGATGGCGGCGCCCGTTCTTTAATCCTTATCGGTCAATCTACGCTCGGCCGTCAACAATTCGAGACGAACCTTCGAACAAACGTGCACTCACCGCCCCGAAGATAAAGCCGCCGACATGCGCCAAATAAGCCACACCGCCTGTCTGTACCTGCGCGACAGCACCTGCATGCACGAGTTGGGTCAGAAACCAAAATCCAATTAAGAACGCGGCCGGAATGAACGTGATTCGAACGAATATAAGAATGAACAGTACCGCCTTGATCCGATCACGAGGATAGGTCACGATGAACCCGCCCATCACTGCCGCGATGGCTCCGCTCGCCCCTAGGTTTGGAACCGTAGAATGAGGATCGGCCAAAATCTGGGCAAGCATGGCCACCAGTCCGCCAGCCAGATAGAAGAGAAGGTATCGGCCACGGCCCATTGCGTCTTCGATCTCAGGGCCGAAGGCCCACAGGAAAATCATGTTCCCGATGATGTGCGACCAGCTGGCATGCATGAACATCGCAGTGAGGACGGTGATCCAGTGGTGGCCGGAAATGATCTGCGCAGGAATCGCAGACCACTGCATGACGAATGCGTCTCCACGCATCAGTTCAAGCAGAAAAACGAAGACGTTCACCGCGATAATGAACGCCGTGACCACCGGCAATCGCACCGGACGTCGCGAGGCATCGCTGAGTGGAATTAATCCTCCCAATTGAGTCTCCCTTCACGAAGAAGCCATATTTGCAATCCCAATACAGCGTCACTTGTTCTTTACAGGCAGTTCGCTGCAAAGCGCCGGAACCGATTCAGCTAGCACGTTGCACTTTGAACCGATATTTGTTGATTCTGAAACGCTTGATCTTGGAATCGAGCGTTCGCGCTGGCAGCCCTAGTTTAGTTGCGGCACCCGATGGGCCTGAGACCTGCCCATAAGATTCCGATAATGCGGCTTCAATCATTTCCTTCTCCTGCCGAGCTAGAGCACGATTCATCGTACTCGGTCGGCTCCGGGCAACCGGGAGTTCGCGCCGAAGCCAGGTTTCGTCCACGGAAAACGTCTCGCCATCGCACAGAATGACGGCGCGCTCAATTACATTCTGCAGTTCACGAATGTTCCCAGGCCAGTCGTATACCTGTAATAGTCCAAGACTCTTCTTATCGATTGTTTTGAATTTCTTACCAGCCTTCTTGCCGAACCGGTCAATGAAGTACTCCACCAGCAATGGAATGTCAGTTACACGTTCTCGTAACGGCGGCACATCGATAGGGACGACATTCAGTCTATATAGGAGATCTTCGCGGAATTTTCCCTCGCCGACGAGCGCGCGCAAATCATGATGGGTAGCCGCAACAACCCTGACATCGATGGGAATGGGTTTATTACTTCCCACTCGTTCGATTTCACGCTCCTGCAGCACCCGCAACAATGCGACTTGAATCTCGGGAGGCAAGTCGCCGACCTCGTCCAGAAAAATTGTTCCGCCGTTGGCCGCCTCGAAACGTCCGAGGCGTCGTTGGGTTGCTCCAGTGAAAGCGCCCTTCTCGTGCCCGAAAAGCTCAGAAGCAATCAGCGATTGTGGGATGGCAGCGCAATTCACGCCGATGAATGCGTGATCCACGCGATTGGATCGCTTGTGGATGCTACGCGCGATCAACTCCTTTCCTGTGCCGGTTCGCCAAGAATCAATACGGTCGAATCGGAAGAAGCAAGCTTGGCGATTTGGCGTAACACTCTCCGTAGCGCTTCCGAGGAGCCAACGATGTCCTCGAACATCGAGTCTCGATCGATTTGTTCCCGCAATGCCAGGTTTTCATTCCGTGTCCTCTCCTCAGCTCGGACGCGGTCATCGATATCGGTTCCCGTTGCGTACCAGCGAGTCACTTGCCTCTGCTCATTTCGGAAAGGGTTGTAACGAATCAGAAACCAACGGTATTGGCCGTCGTTGCGGCGAGCCCGCTGTTCAATCTCGAACGGAAGGCCACGAGCGAGAGCAGCCTTGCGCTGCTCGCGCAACCTCTCCAGGTCATCGGGGTGAAAGATTCGCTCGCGAAAAAGCGGGGCAGTGACATCTTCCGACGTCAGGCCCGTGTAGTCGAGAGTCGCTTGGTTGGCATAGATCGGTGTACCCGAGGGGTCCTGGACAACAATCGTCTGCGGTATCAGGTCGGTGATACGACGAAGCTCGCTTTCATCTTCGCGTAGCTTCGCTTCTGTTTCCTTGAGAGTTTCGATATCGGTGCATGTTCCATACCACCTGACAATCTTGCCAGCCTCGTCTCGTAGCGGCTCAACCCTCATGAGAAACCAGCGAAACACTTCGTCGTGGCGACGGAGACGCTCTTCCATTTCACCTGGTTCACCCGTTGCCAACAAGCACTGCCATTTCTGCAGCAACAGGACTCGGTCCTCTGAGTGAATCGCAACTTGCCAACCCGATCCATGGGACTCGTCAGCGGAAAGTCCTGTGTATTCGTGCCAACGTTTGTTAAGGAACTCGTTCGAACCGTCCGGCAGAATGGACCAGACCAGTGTCGGGATCGTATCGATCACCTGCCGAAGTTTCTTTTCCGAATTTTTTAGCTCGTCAAGTGTTGGGACGTTACCTCAAGTGAATTCCGCTTTTCTATAGCTGGTGACTCGTGACCACCTTTACAGCGACTGCAGAAAGGTAATCAACGCCGCTCTATCCTCAGCGCTCAATTCCTTAAAGCGTCTCGCAGGATCGTGTGCTTCGCCATCGTGACGCGAGATAGCATTTTCAAGAGATAACGACTGCAGGTCATGCATGAAACGCGCTTTGGTCCGCAAACCCCAAAGTGGCACAGTTCTTAGTTTGTTAGCCGTGTCTTGAGGTCCAACCTGTACAATCCCGTCTCCAGTTCCGATGTCATGTAACAAGAAGTCGCTAAGGGGTGAATTATTTTATCCCCCAGGGCCTCCGGAACCGTGAACATGCCACCATCGATGACCGTCCCTACAGGAGCCGTCGTCATAGATTCGACATGGCAGACATTACAACCGACCTGCCGGAAGAGCTCTCCACCCTTCAATGCTGCTGGCGTTGCAGCAAGCACTGTGTCGCGTGGTGGAGCCATTGTGCCGCGTATGAACTCGGCAAAGTGGTCGATATCAGCCAAGCCAAGGTTGTCCGGTTGATCTTCCGGGTCCGTCGTGGTCTTGAGCACTGTCGTAACGTCCTTGGGGCGCAGCCGGTTAGTGATGCCCATTTCATTGAGATAGGCGTCGGCAATAAAAGAGAGCAAACTGCTGTGCTGGTCCTTCCAGCCGAAGCGTCCGACGCGAGTCTGTCCAGGAGCCTCGAAAATCGGAGCCTGCACCACTTCCCCATGAACTTTACCGTCGGTCAGCTCGGGTTGTTTCTCGGCGATTGCTATCAAAGTTCCGTCGTCTATTGCTTCTACAAATCCGTCCCCCAGGATGTTGAGGGCAGCGCGTAACGTACGAATGTTTTCGGTCGCAGGTATGTGCTCCTGTGCCTGCGGACCGATAGCGCGATCATTGACAATGGACCTGCCGGTGATCGTGTCTTTTCCGTCGTTGATGAAGATTGTCGGGTTGACAAAATTGCCATTTGCATCATTGTGCCCTGCTCGAAGCTCTGTGATCTGGCTGGCGGATCCACTATTTGGATTCTGATGGCAAACTACGCAACTGGTGGCGTTGTACACAGGTCTAAGCCCGTCCGCGACTGCCTTATCTTTCTCATAGACCTGCTGGTCCCGAGCAAAAGTGTCTCCGGGTGGTTCGACGATTCCGTTGCTGATGCTTTGTGCACTGTTGAAGCTGGGAGTGTTAAAACCGGCGGGCGCTTCAGTTGCTGACTTCGCTGCGACTCTGGCGAGTCCCGTAGCCAAAGCGGCCACTGCCGCAAAAAGGCAAGAACATAGGAGAACCTTCCTCCAATGGGGCATGAGCATGAGCGTTCCTCCAAAGGACACAGTCGCTTACGGAGGTGTAGGACGTAAGCAGGCTGATTTGTAGACCTCAATTCCTCAAAGCCGTGAACCGGTTGAGAACTGCGGCTCGAAGTCAGAAGTCCTGTAATTATCCAAACTGGGTAGGCCAGCGATTATTCCCACCACGACGAAAAAAATCTGAGAGGACGAAGAGTGTTACCCCCGGCTAACCAGCCAGACGCAACTGTCAACAGGAGGATCGGAGTTTGCAGTGGAGCGCTGAGGCACAGTGGCTGTCGCTGACTGCGACCCCGCAACTGTCTTGTGCCACTTAGGTCGCGGATTTGGAGATCAAGTCCTGAAGAAGGGTACGGATATCAGGATTACTGTCGCCCACTCTATGACGCAGTTTTAAACAGTCTTACGAGACTATCGATGTCCGCAGCACTCGCGTCCCCGATCACGAAATAGCGGAGTCCGCCCTGACTCCACGTTTCCATGTTGAACGACAATTTCGTCGGTTTGAGGGAGCTATCAGTCAACCTTGCTGGCAAGGACCGTTCCTGGAATACGAAAACGGAAATGTGGTGTTTCCGCGCGTCGTAAATGAGATGCGCACCCGGCGTTTGCTCAAGATAGGTCATCCTCCCGCCGAGCAGAGAGAACTCGCTATTCTGGAGTTCCGGCAAATTGAAGGCAAAGGGAATCTTCCCTTGGAACCATGGTTTCACCGTGTGCCGATCTGTGGAGATCACATCGACCGGCGATGAACTGGCCAGCGTCGCCACGTGCAAGTCTGCAATCTCGCTGAACACCTGGTCTCTGCCTGATCGGTTTCCCAGATAGGTTGAAGTTAAGGTTCCGACAACAAGAACGACCCCTGCCGCCGCTAGCATCCATCCCAGACGGAAAGCCCGCCGCGGCTTGGACGCTATTCTCTGCTGCATCCGATTCCGGAACTCGGCACTGGGAGTGAAGCGTTTTCCCGCCAGGTGAATTGCGCGCTTGAACTGCACCCGTGAAAGGGCATCGGCGGAGCAGGAGGAGCAATTACGCACATGAGCGTCGAAAGTTCGCATCTCCTCGTGTGGAAGCTCTCCGTCCAGGTAGATGTCGAGTCTTTCCTTCCAGGATTCACAGACCATGGTTCGTCCCCCTAGGAATTCTTAGTCCTGCCTCTTGTTGCAACTGTGGCCGCAATTGATTCCGTAGAGTTTGCCTCGCACGCGATAAACGTGACATTACGGTACCGATGGGAACAGCAAGCGTGTCGGCAATCTCCTGGTACGACATCTCCTCTACCTCACACAAAAGAAGGATCTCTCGGAAATGTACCGGGAGTTCATCGATCGCACGCTGTAGCGATTCGTGGCTCGATCTCGCCAACAAAAGCGTCTCTGGTGTGTCGTGCTCAATGGCAGGTTCTGGTCCCTCTTCCTCCTCATCGAAATCGAGAGGTACGGTCATTGTAACTTTCAGGCCCTTGCGAGAGGTCAAGAACGTGTTGCGCAGGATGCGATAGATCCATGCCCGGAAATTAGTACCCAACTGAAATGATGAGAATCCTTTCAACGCCTTAACGTAAGTTTCCTGAACTAAGTCTTCAGCTTCATCGCGATTCTGCGTGAGCCAGTGAGCGAAGTTGTAAAGCTGATCGAAGAGCGGGATGGCCAGCTCTTCGAACGAGTCGAGTTGAAGATTCGCTCCTGACACGTCCACATGATGAGAACTTCGGAGTCCTGGATTTATTCCCTCCAAAACCAAAAATTGTTGGGGAAAAGCTCAGTGGCAGGCTAAATAATTGGTGAGACAAACATTGCAATGATGGTGACCACATCTCATGAACGCCCCAAGTAATCCGCGGTACTCTTAAGAACTACCTTTCCGTGTAAATATTCCATTGAAATATCAATTCGTCGTGCCGCTCGACAATTATGCATTCCAAGCGGAATAAAGCGGCAAAAAGTCCGTTATCCATGGTGAAGGTCATTTCACAGGAGTCGGATCGTGAACTGCAGGAGGAGCAGATTCTTAGAAGGGCTGAGGCGATGGTAAATCCTTTCGATCTAAAGACCGCGCTCTTGGCGAAGCACGCACAACATGTGGTGCTGATCCATTTTCCAATCGGTCTGTTTCTAGCGGCAGTAGCGTTCGACCTCATAGCACTCTGGTCGAAGCGCCATGGCCTCGCAGACGCGGCGTATTACAACTTGCTCGCGGCAGCGATTTCAACGTTTCCCGTTCTCGCCACCGGGCTACTCGCGTGGCACTTCGAACTCGAGGGCCAGAAACTGAAGGGGACCCTGTTGCTGCACCTAGTACTTGCGTGCGTTTCGAGCGTCCTGATCTGGCTGGTGTGGTGGGTGCATTTCCGTGCTCGGCGACGGACGGATTTCTTGCCTAGCTATCGCTTCGCCGTGGAATTTCTGGCAGTGGGTATGGTTGCGCTGACCGGCCATTTGGGCGGTTTTCTGAGCGGTGTGAACCTCCCTGGTTAGGTGCTCCATCGAGATCGCGCCGAGGAATACATTCGGGAGCAAGGGTCATTTATGACGGTAAATAGCGAAGGCACATCGCGGAAATCCCTGATACGCACCGGCAAGGTCGAGCTGCTGGAATTCTTTGCGCAGAGGCGCGCCTGCGACGACCAGGATCGTGGAATGGCGTGTTCCGTCGCCATTGCATTGGTGCGGGCAGTGAGGAATGCGCTGCTGACCGTGACGCCGTTGTGGCTAGCGCTCGCCTGGTGGTTGGCAAGGTGAGAACAGCCCTCAACTGAAGACGCGACGGGCGCGGGAACGCCCGTCGCGTCGAATTCGCTCAGAGCAGGTCCGAATCCGTCCCCGACGGTACCACGAAGCCAGATCTGAATCAGGTCCACTTTCTTGGTGGCCCTCCCCTCCCGGGGACATCGCCACCGTGGTATTCCCCTGTCAGTCTCCCAGCCGCAGACATCGGCCATGCGGTCCAGACAACCGCAGAAGTTTCAGATTGCCTTTCTATTGTTCGACGGGAATAAAACCGACCGAGTCCAGTTATCAACTGTGAACGCTACAAAGACAACGGAGGCCAGATGACAGACAAGAACAAAGATCTTATCGATCAGAAATTGCAAGACCTCAACAACGACGGCGTCGATCGTCGGGGATTTCTGAAGTGCATGGCATGGGCCGGCACGGGCCTGGTCTGGACCATGAGCGGCGGCATTCCGACGTCTCGGGCATTCGCCAAGACCAACGGCAAAGATGCAGCCAAAAGCGGAGACTTCAGCTTTGTCCAGATCAGCGACAGTCACATCGGCTTTAACAAGCCGGCCAACCCGGACGTTACCGCTACTATGCAGACGGCAATCAACAAGATCAACGCGATGCCCCACAAGCCGGATTTCATCATTCACACCGGTGATCTGAGTCAGCTCTCGAAGCCCAGTGAGTTCGATACGCTGGACCAGGTGTTAAAGGGGGCGTCCGCGAAGCAGATCTACTTTGTGCCAGGCGAGCACGACATGCTGACAGATAACGGCGAACAATATCTGCAGCGGTACGGGAAAGGCACAAAAGGCAGTGGCTGGTACAACTTCGATCAAAAAGGCGTCCACTTTGTGGGGCTCGTGAATGTCGCCAATCTCAAGGCCGGCGGCATGGGGTCGCTCGGTCACGAACAACTGGAGTGGCTAGAGGACGATCTCAAGGGCCGTTCTGCCAGCACTCCGATTGTGCTGTTTGCCCATATTCCGCTGTGGACCATCTATCAAGATTGGGGATGGGGAACCGACGACAGTGAACAAGCTTTGTCTTACGTCAAGCGCTTCGGTTCCGTGACTGTGTTAAACGGTCACATACACCAGATCATGCAGAAGGTGGAAGGTAAGGTGTCTTTCCACACGGCGATGTCGACGGCTTTCCCGCAGCCTGCGCCTGGGACAGCTCCCTCAGCCGGACCCATGAAAGTGCCTGCCGACCAGTTACAACAGGTGTTGGGAATCACGGACGTGAATTATCTGGTCAGCGGACGGAGCCTTGCGGTTGTCGATTCGCCCCTTGCGGACGCTGGGTCTTCGGCTTCAGGAAGTGGTAGCGGCTCTGGTGGTCGTTAACTCAAGTCTTGCGTGGACGGCCAACGATCCGGTCCCCGAACATTGAAAATCAACGAAGAACATCAAACCGTAAAGGAAACAGAACAATGAAGAGGAACAGTTTCTGGGTTGCAAGTTTCACAGCATCGGTAATCATTGCGATCGTACTGCTAGTCGCGGGATCACCGACCGTTACGGCGAATGACCAGCCCTCCGCGGCAAATGCAGAGGTGAAAATCGACAACTTCGTTTTTGGACCACAGACGATCACGGTACCCGTCGGAGCGACAGTTACGTGGACAAACAAAGACGACATTCCCCATACCTCGGTCAGCACAGATGGTGTGTTCAAGTCTAAAGTGCTCGACACGGATGAAAAGTTTTCCTACACATTTACCAAGGCGGGAACCTATTCTTACTACTGCACGATCCACCCGAAGATGACCGGCAAAGTGGTGGTGCAGTGAACTCAGCTTCTAACTGGTGCGCGAGGAGACGGCCTCCCGCTCGCAGCCACATCGGTTGCGCCGCAAAAGGGTCGTTCTCCGAAGCGCCGTAAAACGACGATGAACGCAAACTCGACACAATTCGCGGCTAGCAACGACCTGGATCTTGTCCACGCTAGCAAGAAGGGGGATGTTGCCGCTTTCGAGCAACTTGTGGAGCGATACGACCGCAGACTTCTCCGAATCTCTCAAACCGTCACTCGTAATAGGGAAGACTCCGAAGATGCGGTCCAAGAAGCGCTCTTGAAAGCCTTTCAGAATCTGGCGGAATTCAGAGAAGACTCGCAATTCTCAACCTGGCTGATTCGCATTACTCTGAACCAGTCGCTTATGAAGCTGCGAAAACAACGCGCCCACAAAGAGGTTTCCTTGGACGAGGATTTTGAGCCGGATGGGGACGCGCTTCCAGTGGACGTGCCCGATCGTGCCCCGAATCCAGAGCAACTATGTTGGGCCTCCGAATTCCGAGACATCCTTGGCAGAACCGTGGGAGAATTGCGCCCGATCTTGCGGACGGTCTTTGTACTCCGTGACGTCGAGGGACTGTCGATCGAACAGACCGCACAACTGCTAAACCTTAGCCAGGCCGCAGTGAAGGCACGACTGTGGCGAGTGCGGTTACAGCTTCGCGAACGCCTTAACAAATACTTCGACGAGCGGTCATCCTTCGCCTCCGGAGAGCCAGTCCCGACCAGCAGGGTGACGAAGAAGATTATTGGTCTTTTTGCCGAGTGCCTTCGTGACTCGATCCCTCGCACATATTCGACCAGTGTCGCTCGGTAACGAAATCTTTCCCCGATTAAACTGCCCGCCAACTCTCTAAGAGGCAGGCTCCACGTTTATCACGTATCAGGTGCCGCCATAGTGCTGACTATGAACGCTGGCGCCACAACCGTTACACACCATCGACGAAGAAGTGACAATCAAATGACATGAGTGGTGTATCTCGTAAGTCATGACGGCGTCTAACCTAGTGACGCTTACATGGATGTAGATGACCGCAGCGTGCGCGGCACCAGGTACGGAATAAAGCTAGCACGAACGCAGTTATCAATAGTGAAAGAGTCAATCTGGGTCGATAAGGAGAAGGTATGAGTAAGTCGTATTTGACGGCAACACTTATGGTCATATGCGTACTTGGGGTTGGGGTAAGTGCCCGTGCTCAAGATGCTGATGTGGTCGTCGTGAGCGTTCCATTCGAGTTCGTGGCGGGAAGCGCAACTCTCCCTGCAGGAGATTACAGGGTAAGTCGCGTTAATGCTGGCGCAAATCGAGAACTAGCCATCAGTGGCAAGAAAGGGAACGTATTTGTACTCCCGGTGGCGTTCGACGATGGTCCCGCCAATCAGCCGACGCTCAGCTTCGAGCATGTCGGCGGCAAGTACTTTCTGAGCAGGATCAAAACACCCAGCGGCGTCTATAGCATGCCGGCGTCACGGGAGATGGTCATGCTTGGCAAGGCGTCTCCAAGCTCGAGCACTTCATCCGCCTCAGGCGGTCAATAGGTCGGGATCGAGATGTCGGGTTCACGCGGTTGCGGCAGAGAGTTCGAGACTCAAGAAAAATCAATCTGATGCTCGATTCTCTGTCCAGCCGGCATGTTCAATAACGAAGCATCATTCAGATTCAAAGTCGCACAAATCCAACACTCATATTTCTTAGAGGACACAATGAAAAGAGCAATCTCGTTAATCGGACTGCTGATGACGTTAGCAATTCCCTCGGGATTGCTTGCTCAGCAGGCCGGCTATTCCCAGACCAACCTGGTCTCCAATACTGCGGGCGTAGCCAATACTACAGATCCTCAACTGTTGAACCCCTGGGGGATTTCTATTCTTCCTGGGCAAGACTTCTGGATCGCCAACAATAACAGCGGCACTTCCACTCTCTATGATAATCAGGGAAAGAAGGATACCGGCCTCGTAGTGACCATCCCCGGGGCGACGCATAATCCGAACGGTAATTGCAGCCCCGGCTGTCCCACGGGCAACGTGTCGAACGGAAACGGTGCTTATTTCAATGGCGGGCAGTTCATTTTTGACACTGAGGATGGCCTCATCGCCAGCTGGACTGGCACGAGCAACACGGCAGCCGTGGCTTTCGATAACTCCGCCAGCGGCGCGGTTTATAAGGGTCTGGCGTCGCTCAACAGCACCTTTCTTTTGGCGGCGAATTTCAATAGCGGAAAAATCGACGTTCTCGATCGCAATTTTAATCTCACCTCGTTGAGCGGTTCGTTCACCGATCCAAACCTTCCCGCGGGCTTCGCTCCCCACGGCATCCACGTCATCGGAAACCAGATCTACGTCGCCTATGCCATGCAGGATGCTGCCAGGCACGACGCTCAGCCCGGCGCCGGTATGGGGCAGGTTGATATCTTCGACACGAATGGCAATTTCCTGAGCACTTTTATTGCTGCGGGTGGGAAACTCAATGCACCTTGGGGCGTTGTTACGGCGCCCGCCACTTTCGGAGAATTCCCGAGCGCGATCCTGGTGGGCAACTTCGGTGACGGTACCATCAACGCGTTCGACACAACCGGAAAGTTCCTCGGCCAGCTCAGCGACTCTTCCAACAAGGTGCTAGTGAATCCCGGCTTGTGGGATATGATGTTTGGCGAAGGCGGCACCTCTGGAGATCCCGGGACTCTATACCTGACTGCAGGCGGCTCCAACCAACCTAACTTCCCCTCCGGAGGGAGCACTACAGCTGTCTTCGCGAGCGTCGTTCCTGCGGCCGCGGTCGCGGGTCCCGATTTCTCGCTAAGCCTTTCAGCACCGAGTGCGACCGTCAAGGCGGGCGGTTCGACGACTCTAACGATCAGCGCGAGTGCGGTGGGCGGATTCAACAGCCAGATTTCACTTACCTGTTCGGCACCCGCAGGTTTGACCTGCACTCTGAATCCTTCAACGATCTCTCCAGGATCGAGTGCCTCGTCCTCAACCCTGACCGTAACTGCGGCGTCGACACCTCCGACCGGAGGCTACCCCGGTATGGCTATTCTGACGCCTGGATTGGGGCTTTTGGGAACACTGATAACCACACGCAGGCGCAGGGTACTTACGCGTAAACATTTCGTGGGTATAAGCGTACTGGGCCTGCTGTTTCTCGTTTCACTGTTCACTCTCGGATGCGGCGGCAGCAATACCAAGGCACCTGTCTCATCTCAAACAACTTTGACAGTAACGGGCACATCCGGTGCGTTAAGCCATAGCGTACCTGTCAGCGTCACTGTCAACTAATGCTTGAGTCTTGGCAAGGACGGACTTTTGGTGCGCCCTTGCTGCGATTCACCAAACCAGTGGCGCGCCATAAGGTTTCTAGGATTGGCGATTCTCGTCAATGGCAGGACCGAAGCAAGGAAACCAGGCGAGGAGAGTGGACGCAAATGCTGGAATTAACGTCATACGGTCTCACAGGGCTGGTCGCGATACTGCTCGCCGCGTTCTGTTTCGCATGCAAAGACGAACCCCCATCATTAAGTCACAAGCCTTCTTCGGGTCCAATTTGCGACGCAGAGTTGCGCCAACCCAAGCCTGTTGAGGGGTGCACTTGCACTACAAACGGGGACACATGGTTACCGGTTCAACAACACGAGGGGTCCCTACATGGCTGACGTTGTTGTTTCCACACCGCCCCTACCTGAGCGCGCCATGCCCTTCCTGGCCCACTTGGAAGAATTGAGGAGACGGATCATCTTTTCAATTCTGGGGTACTTGTCGCATTCTTCCTGTGTTGGACCTTCGCGGACCGGTTGTTTGGTTTAATGCAGCAGCCGATTATTCAAGCATTACGGCACCATGGCATCGGAGGGGGCTTGGTGTACTTAAATCCAACCGAGCCTTTTAATCTGTACCTTCTGGTGGCTCTTGTTGACTGGTAAAGAGAGTGATAGAAAATCGGTATTCTAGCATCGACGGCTGCACAAAAGTGATGACATGCTTAGGACTGTTGCTTCAAGATGCAGCCTCATGCCTCCGGTTCGCGATAGTCATTAAATCTGACATCCGCTCTTCTTGGCCGACGAACCCCAGATCTCATCGAATTGCAGACATCGACAGCAAAGTCTTGCACCTTGGAGCCGGGCACTGATTGGCAGTTTCTTGAATCCGTACCGCTCAATTCACCATCAAGGGAATGGCGGCGTTGGAGTCCGCGCTGCTGTTGGCGCCATTGCCGGTATTGCTCTCGGTGAACGCGTACACGGTTACCGTGTAACTGCCTGGGGGCGTGCCGTTGTTGGGCGGTGGAGTAATTTGCGTTCCACCTCCGCCGCCCCCGCAACTTGGGGTCGCGGCTCCGATGAGAATCAGCCCTGCAAGCAGAACGCCCGAATACTTCGGCGCCACCCGCCGCACACGTCTGGCGGAAAGCAAAACACTCAGCAGGAAAAAGGTTCCAATTGTGAGGGGCAGCCAGTTGAACCTGGGATCGCTAAAGGATATCGGGGAAGTTAGATTCCTCATCCCCGTATTCGCAGTGGTTGTGACCGTCACCGTAACACTCTCCGGTGTGAGGGCACTGGAGTTCATGACGTGTGTGTTCAAAGGGTCATTTGTACCGATCGCACAGCTTGCTTTGGGTGCGTTAGTGCTGCACGCGAAATAAACATAGCCGGTGGCTGCTGTAAGGCTGGGCGTGAAAGTGCTGCTGTTGCCGGTCGTCGCTCCGGCTTTCACGGTGATGGAAGGCGGAGTTCCCATCACAGGGGGGGGCACGGCCACCGCCTGATACTGGCGCACATAATCGAACGTCATGATTGCTGGATTCGGCGTGGATGAACTGGGGGTTCCTCCCAGAGTTCCTCCCACCGCGATATTTGTGATGAGAAACAGTTGAGCGTTGAACGGCCAGCTGTCTCCAGAGGCGAGATCGCCTGTCGTGGCGATGTAGTAAGGCTGGTCGGGATTGTCGATATAGAACTGTTGCATGTTAGCGGACCAGATCATGCCATAGGTATGGAACGCCGTGTCATTCGCCTGTCCGACGGGAAAGTTGAAAACGCCATTCGGCTGAAGACCTGAGCCGCCGGTCGAAGCGGTGTGCAGAGTCGATCTGTTACCGCCCGGCCCCGGGCCATTCAGAACGGACGAGGACCAGACCTCCATCATGTCGGTTTCGCCGCAGGCCGGCCAGGGAGTGGTGTTGATGTCGCTCCCCAGCGACCAAAATGCCGGCCAAAGCCCCTGGTTGGTTGTATCGGGCAGCTGAATACTTGCCTCAATCCGACCAAATTGAAAATTGGCGAGGCCTTGCGTCTTCATGCGACCTGAAAACCAGGTTCCGCTGTTGTTGATGGCTTGGATGATGAGGTGCCCGTTGCCATCGACGTATGCATTTGAGGTGCTTGTTGCAAAAGTCGTCGGACAACTACTCGGGTTCCCCGCATATCCTGGAGGTCCACAATACGTTTCGATTTCATTGTTGCCAAAGCCACCGTTTCCCAGATCCAAGGCCCACACGCTCGTGTCGGGCGGACCCGGCGTAGTCGCATTAAATTCCTGGCACCACTGGGGACTCCACGTTACCGATCCCGTGGTGCTGGGCGGAACCCCGTTACAACCCTGAGCCCGACATTGCAGTGCGCCAGCGCCGAAGACAAACAGGATCGCGAGAACGTATCTTCCATGATGAGACACCCGCCAAAATGAGTCGAATCGCCATAGAATTTTCTCCATAGAGGCATCTCGCGTTTGTGCTCTAGAAAACCGGTTTTGTGAGACATGGTTAGCATAAACGGCCAGGCGAGTCAAGAAAAAGGGAGATGCCAGTTCGCGGGAAATCAACGGTTCGGAGTCGTTGCAGAAGCGGATGGGTTCGGCTTAAGAGGCGGGGGCAACGGCACGCGAGCAGTGATCCCCTGGCCTTCTGTGATTGTGTAGATGAAATCGGACGGGACGTCGCGCAGCAGTTCGGTCTGGCCGCTCGGCCAGGTAACTTCCACCTTGTCGATCTTCTCGGCGGCTTCCAGGCCGAAGTGTAGCCGCAGGTCGTTCTGCGAAAGATAGCTGCCACCGCCCCGAACTTCATTGAACTGCATGACTCCGGCGGCATGAATAGTGACCCGCGCGCCGATCGCGGCGCGGTTGCTCTTGGTCCCAATCAAATGAAAACCAACTCGGTGGTTGCTGTTGCGGGCCTTATTTATCAATAGGGACGGTGGCTGGCCGATGTTGAGCACGAGAATAGCAATATTGCCGTCGTTATAGACGTCGCCAAAAGCAGCCCCGCGGCGCGACTCCAGCGGCAAGTCGAACACGCCTGATGCTTTGGAAATATCTTCAAAGGTTCCGTCGTGATTGTTACGGAACATCTGCATGGGCTCTTTGTAGCCAGGGCTGCCGGGGATGGCGTCCACCTGAGGATAGACGTGCCCATTGGCGACGAATACATCCACCCAGCCGTCGTTGTCGACATCCACGAAACCGGTGCCCCACTTTACATAGCGAAAACTTGGCTGCCCGAGTTTCGCCGGCCACGACATATCTGTGAATGCGCCGCCGCCAAGATTCCGATATAGGTTGTCGACCTGGTCAGTGTAATTAGTGACAAAGAGGTCGAGCTTGCCATCGTGATCGTAGTCGGCGAAATCCACTCCCATGGAGCCGAGTTCCTGGCCGTCATCACCGAGGGCCACGCCGGACAGCATACCGACCTCATCGAACGTGCCGTCGTGGCGATTGTGGTACAGGAAGTTGGGGCCGGCATCGTTCGCTAGGAAAAGATCAGGCCAACCATCGTTGTCGTAATCGGCCCAGATGGCGCCCAGACCATAGCGGTGCTGAGGATCGTCCATTCCCGCTTTCTTAGATACATCCTCGAAGGTGCCATCACCGCGATTGTGAAACAGGTAGTCGCCTTCCCCCTGCATACCCCAGGGTCCGCATTGCACCAGCACACCCTTGAAGCGGCAGAATTTTTCGTCGCTGCCGAAGGCAGGCAGATGGTTCATATCCACATGGACATAACGGGAGACGAACAAGTCCACGTGGCCGTCGCGATCAAAGTCTCCCCAAGCAGCGCCGGTGGCAAAGCCGGTAATTCCGTCAAGCCCTGCTTTTTTCGTAACATCTTCAAACTTGCAGGTCCCGAGTCCGCGATATAGAACGCTGTGTCCGTAGCCGGTGACGAACAGGTCCAGAATCCCGTCGTTGTCGAAATCGGCTACGGCCACGCCCATCCCCCAGCCTTTGACGGTAAGTCCCGCCTGCTCCGTGATGTTGGTGAATTTGCCCTCGTCGCCTTGGCGATAAAGGCCGACCATCAGGTCGCCGCCACCACGGTAGCGGTCAACACTTGATCCGTTAGTTACGACGATATCGAGGCGACCGTCGTTGTCGCAGTCAAAGAAGCCCACTCCGCCGCTCATGGATTCGACGATGTAGTGTTGCTCCTTGGAGGCCAGATGCGAAACTGTCAGTCCGACCTGTGGCGCGACATCGACGAACTGAGGGACCGGAGTGGCTGGGGAGTTATTTTGCGCGGCCAGTGGGCAAGAAGCTAGCAGCAGCGGACAGCACATGGAAAGAAGAGGACGCCGGGGCATAGAGAATAACGTCAGGAGATCGGCCATTGTACTGCGGAAAGCTCGGTATTGGAAATTGACTGGTAATAGTGACGTTCCACGGCACCTCTCCGATCAATTTCGATCATCTGCGCTGATCTCCCATCGGTGACGCGAAGCTCGTTTGAGTTCTCAACCGGGAACCTTGTCGTAACTAGGCAAGGTCCGCCGCGAAAGAAGAATCGCGCGCAACAGTACGCTCCGTTGGCGCTGGGCCGGTCGAATCCCGAACTACCAATTCGGGGTCAATTACGATCTCGGACTTCCAAGATCTGTGGCCTTCGAGGCGTTCCAACAAAGAGCGTGCCGCTGTTTCTCCCATTTTCTCGAGCGGCTGGCGCACGGTGGTGAGAGGTGGGTTGTAGTGCATAGCAATCCGAATGTCGTCGAAGCCCACTACGGAAACATCTTCAGGAACGCGCAATCCAGCCTCTTGAAACGCGCGGATCGAGCCGATAGCGGAGATATCATTATAGGCAAACAGGGCGGTGAACGGCCGCTCGCGGGCCAGAAGCTTCTTGGCAAAGGGATAACCCAACTGGGGTGTGGAATCATCGCTCTCAAGCTGAATCACGAGCCTGGACGGCATACGGACGCCCAGCTCCGCTGCAACCTCGCAAATACAGTTCCAGCGGTCCTCGGAATCGGGGCTTACGTTAGCACCTTTCATGAACGCAATGTCTTTGTGGCCCAGATCGAGGAGATGACGGAGGGCCAGCCGGGCTCCCCGGCGATGATTGAGAACGACATTTGTGACATCTTTTAAACGGAGGTGCCCAGGGACGGCAACCGTTGGCAGCGCCAAGGGGCGATCCATAATCGTGTCAATCGTAATGAAGCCTTCGACGCCGCGATCCAGAAGAAGATGTGAATAGTTTTCAAGGAGCTTCGGGTCGTGACGGTGAGCGACCGTAAGGAAAAAATACCCTTTCTGCCGAAGGTAGCGTTCAATGCCGCTGATAATCGGTGAACCATAGAAGTCGCCGATCTCTTGAGTGACTACTCCGATCATGTACGTGCGTTTTGTTCCCAGATTGCGGGCGTGAAAACTGGGGCGATAGTTGAGCTCACGCGCGGCTGCGAGGATTTTTTCTTGGGTGTGCGCCGGGACCGAGCGGGAAGCAGCGGACTTGTTCAGCACCGCGGAACAAGTTCCTTTGGTGAGGCCTACGCGTTGAGCGACCATCTCCAAGGTGACGGGCCGACTCTTTTTACTGGCATCTCTTCTTGGAAGACCTGTCATTGAACGGTCATTGCCTTTCCAAAATAGCTTTCACAATAGAGCATTGTGCGAGTGGCAGCTCACACTACTTAGACCGCACTTCGTGTACAAAGAGAGCCAGAATCTCTCGCACATTCAAGTAAGCGAGGTAGTTTCCGAAAGCAGTAAAGATCATACCGGTGTTTCTCGATCCGCATACATTGTAGAATGCTTTCTTTCCGCCCAACAAATCTAAGACGGAGTGACAACGAACAGCACTTTCGCGGCAGGAGCCGGCTTGCGGTGAACTGAAGAGGGAAATATTTGCAGGAATCATCCTCATCAGCTACCAGACATAAACCGCTGCGATCCGTGGTGGGCCGGAACGTCCGTCTATTACTTGCGTCTCGATCACGATTTCCATGTTCTTGTGCTCCCAATCCTTAGGAACAACGCGCATTAACTCGTCCATGTGGCTCGGGTCAACCAGGAACTCGCCGGAAGCGATCGTTCCGCCACGCGCGATCCCCGCGGCTACGACTACGTAACGTCCCGTATTTGGATCGAGTGCCCGGGTCACAAGCGCGAAGTCCTTGTAAGTCCCAGTCGCCTGCTGTGAGCGATCAAGAAGCCATTCCCGGGCGCCGGGTCGTTGCCGGTCTTCCACCCAAAACTGCGACATCTCGGGGTTATTCGCGAAGTGATATCGGAGAGGGGCTGTGAAACGCAGGGTCCAGCCGTTGTCGAAAGCTCCGATGAAGACCGATGGCGCTTGTCGCAAATCACTGAAGGAGGTAACTGACTCGGCCTGTACTCGAAAGGTTCTGCCGTGGGCGTAAAGCATGCCCGCAATGTTTACCAGAGGACTGAGGTCGTCAATGATCACCACGACCATGCGGTCATTCAGTGTCGTCTGATGCTTGGGATCGGCAGCGTCTCGGAGCACAATAGTCGAATACTGGTTCTGGTCCGCCACACAAAAGAGAATGGGATCGGGAGATTTGAAGAACGGCGCCCAGAATACCTCAATTGGAACTGGACGCGAGAGGCGCCAAGCCAAAACGACAGCCAATATCAGGACGAGTAACAGAGCCGCATAGAACCAGGGCGAACGCGTCAACTCGGATGGCCCGGGTGACGACACCTTTTGCGCTTCGGGCAGTTTTGCCGTCTCGGGCACTCCCAGAACGATTTCTTCAGGCGGATAAAACTGGGGCGCGTAGGATCCAGAGGGCAGGAGCAGCCGGATTTCCTGTTCGCGCCCAGGTTCCTGGTAGTATTGCGCGATCCGCTTGCGAATCTCGCCTGCGGTCACCCGAACAATCGGCTCTTCTGTGGTGTCGTAATTTGGATCTTTCCCAAAGACCTCTATACCTATAGTTCGCTCTTTCAGGCGGTCCGCCCGGCCGGCCAACACTTCTGTGACCACGAAACGCAAGAAGACGGGAAACCTCTTGCTCTTGTGAAAGTGCGGGTTCTCAAGAAGACGCTCGAGTTGCTGTACAACGGCTTCCTTCTCAGCTTGCGTGGACGGCGTCCAGGTCTTGAGCTGATCCAGCAACATGGTGGAAACCTCCCTGGTCTTATCTGCGCATTGAACGAAGCTGGTTTAGCAGGGAACCGAATCTCCTCGCCCACGCCCGTGGTTCTCGAAGAAGAGAACCTTACCCCAACAGAACCGAGCCTGTCACGACTTATCGACATTGGCCGTTCCAAACTGTGGTCAAAGTTCTCCGTGCTCTTTACAGGTAATGAGTTCGTTGTCCCTTGCTCTTAACGGTAAACAAGGTGGAGGTGATTCATTTGATACCAAGGCTCGGGTTTTCTCTTGGTTTCTGAAGAAGATGGCTAGCTATTCCCTCACTCTTAACGGTCGTAAGCTTACCGTAAAGACCTTTTTCAACTTGGCGGACAGGTCCCTAATTGCAACCGCTAAAAGTTTCCCGAGTTGCGGTGACTTTACTTACCGGTCGCTTTCACGGAGCGTCATTCTTCTGATGGGAAGGTGGGGTTCGTCAAGCAGGCTTTTTGATTCGTGGGCGTCTGAGTGATTGTCCTGTGCCTCCAACAAACTGGCAAATGATTTAGAAAACCGGTATTTTACAGGGTTTCGTAACGATTTTCTCTTGACAAGCCTAGTAGTTTAGTACTACAAAACATCCGCTGTAGCACTTCATCACCAAAAAGCCCGCAATCAAACCGTCTTCTAGGAGGAGTCTATGGGGTCCAGACTGTTGAAGCTGATCGCGGTTCTTGCAGTTTCCTCGGTTATGGTTCTGCCGTTTGCATTTGCACAGCAAACGACTGGGGATGTTCACGGAACGGTTACTGATCAGACCGGTGCTGCAGTTCCCAGCTGCGCACTTACGCTGACTGACCAGGCTACCGGATCGGTGCGCAAGACCACGTCGGACGAACAGGGCAATTTCAGCTTTCTCCAACTCCCAGTCGGAACCTACACGCTCACTGCGACAAAAAGTGGGTTCAAGACGCAGGAGCAAAAGGACGTTCCAGTGCACGTTGCCACCATCACGACGACTCCCGTTAAGCTGGAGGTTGGAGCGATTGCGGAAACGGTGACCGTGGAGGCTACGGCCGTCACGTTGAATACGGAAAACGGCGAAGTCGGCAACGTCATGCTGAGTGAACAGGTGAGCCAACTGCCGCTGAACGGCCGCAATTTCATCGAACTGACCACGCTGATGCCGGGCGCTTCGGTGGGAGGAGGCTTTGACAACAAGAACAAGGGTTTGCTGGCGGGGGTCGACATCTCTTTCAGCGGCGCACCGGCCAACGCCAACCAGTGGCAGGTGAACGGGACTAACAACAACGACGAAGGCTCGCAACGCACAATTCTGGTTTATCCCTCGGTGGACGCCATCCAGGAATTCAAGATCTTGCGCAACAGCTACGGCCCCGAGTACGGCGGTGCCGGCGGCGCCCAGATCAACCTCGTGACGAAATCTGGTGGCAACCAATTTCACGGCGATGCATATTACTTCGGCCGGAACGATGCGCTCGATGCCGCCAACTATTTCCTCGGCCAGCAGAAGGCCAACTGCCTCGATCCCGCTGTCTGCGGAAAGAAGAATTTCCTTCGCCGCAACGATTACGGCTTCACCGTGGGCGGACCGATCAAGAAAGACAAGCTCTTCTTCTTCTATTCGGAAGAGTGGAACAAAGAGCGCCGCGGTCAGGTTCGGCAGGCCTGGATCCCGACGGCAGCTGAGCTTGGCGGTAACTTCAACGATATCTCTGCGACTGGTTGCCAAGCCGCCGGCGCGCCGCCAATCCCGAAAGATCCACTTACTGGACTTCCATTCCCCAATAACACCATTCCTTCCAACCGGTTGAGCCCTGCTGGCGAAGCTTATCTTTCCCAGCTTCCAACTCCGAACCTTGCCAACAACTGCGCTTTGCATAATTGGGTGGCGCAGGTTCCGATTCCGCTGAACTGGCGCGAAGACAACATTCGCGGCGACTATAACCTCAACAAGAGCACGACGTTGATGATCAACTACACCAATGAATCCTGGATCAATCCGCTGCACGGATATGGCGAAGGCGGGCTGTGGGGCGACTCGAGTTTCCCAGCGGTGAGCGATTCGTGGTCGCAGCCCAGCAAGATGCTGGTGGCCAAACTGACTAAGACCGTCGGCTCCAGGATGGTCAACGATTTTGCTTTCTCCTGGTCGGCCAACCGCATCAACATCACCCAGGCCGGCGACAATCCGAAACTCCAGCAGCAGATCGTTTCCGCCATGCCCCTGATCTTCCCCACCAGCGGGAAACAGCACGCCAACCAGCTTCCACAGCAGATTTGCTGGTGCTCAACTTTTCTGGGCGACATCGGCCCTTGGGGTAACCGCCAGGATCTGTTCACCTGGAAAGACGATTTCTCTCTCACGGTGAAAAAACACACTTTCAAGGTCGGCATCCTTTACGACCAGAATGCCAAAGATGAGGAGCAGGGGCAGGAGGCCGGCGGAATGTGGGGTGGGGCAGGTTACATCAACTCCGCCAACGTACCCACTCTCACCTGGGGCAGTCCGACTGGCGGCAATCAGTGGTCGGACACGGTTCTACTGGGCGCGATGTGGGGTGTAAACGAGAACAATAGAAATCCCATCAGCGATCCTCGCTGGCGCGATGTCGAGTTCTACTTCGGTGATACCTGGAGAGTAACCAGTAGGTTGACCTTGGATTACGGGTTCCGCTGGTCGTTGATGCCGGACGCATGGCTGGCCGATAACAAGCTGGCCGCCTTTGAGCCGTCTGCTTACAGCGTATCTCTCGGCACTTCTCCCTGCAACGGCATTGTGCTGGCCGCGGGGGCGCCGAATGGGTGCTCGGCAAACGGCTTCGCCGGCGGTGTCTATTCCAAGAATCGCAGCATCATTCCCTCTAACAACCACCTGATTGCGCCGCGCCTCGGTTTCGCGTATGACATCTTCGGTCACGGGAATTGGGTGCTCCGCGGGGGAATTGGGCAGTTCTTCACTCGCGACCCAATCAGCGGCACCAGCACCCGGCTGGTCGGCTCGAATCCGCCGTTTACCGTCGGCTCAGGTGCCGAGCGCACCCTCGACGGTCCAACGTTCACGAACGGCACGAATGCCGGCGATAACATGCGCGACTTTAGCCCTGGTGGTAATGCAAACCAAAGTGTCCAGCTCAACACGAACCTGGCCAATAGCTGGCAGTGGAACTTCACCACCGAGGTCGCACCGTTCCGTAACGCCAAGCTCGAGGTCGGCTACGTTGGCCTGCGCGGCATTCACCTTGACACGTACTATGATATTGATCAACTGCCGCCGGCGAACCGTCTGGCATGGCTTACTCGTCCGGCTGGGGACAATGCCAACAACCTCTTCCCCTTCGGCGCCAAGTACGGTGCCGCGCCGGGGGCCGTTTACCAATGGGCCCATGGCGGGGACTCTATTTACCACTCACTGCAGACCCAGTTCACGCAGAAACTGGCGCACAACTCGATCTTCCAGTTGAGTTACACCTGGTCCAAGAACATCGCAAACGTCGAAGGCGATTACCCCAATAACCAGGACGGCATTGCGGACCTCTACAACCCGCGCGCCAGCCGGGGACTGTCCAACTTTGACCGTCCGCAGGTGTTCTCGTCCAGCCTGGTGTACAACCTGCCCGGTCTGGAAGGTAGGAATGCGATCCTCAAAGGTGTCGCCGGCGGATGGGAGACCAGCACGGTGGTGACCTCCGCGACCGGCAATGCACTGACTGTGACGGGTGGATTGGCTGGCTCGCCAAACGGCGTCACCTGCGTCAGTTTAGTGGGCGGAGTACCTTGTCCAAACCCCGGCATAACCATCCCCGGGGACCCGTGGGGAGCTGTGGGTAATGGCGCCTTGACGAATCTCAGCGTTCGTCCACTGATGACTGGTCAATCCTGCTTCACCGGAAACAACCTGCAGTACATCAACCCTAACGCCTTCACCATGAACGGATATGTCCTCGGCCAGCGGCCGTTTGGCAATACGGGACAGTGCCATGGCCCGAACACCCGCGATGTGGATTTTGCCCTCGACAAAAACTGGCGCCTACCCAAGCTGGGTGAGCAGGCCAAGCTGCAATTCCGGCTTGAGTTCTTCAACCTGTTCAACCATCCGATGTTCCGCTACGGCGGTTCAAGTCTGGACAGCGTCGCAAACCTGCACTACACCGCACAGGGTGGGCAGGTAGTGAACGGGGTCATCACTGGAAGCACCCTGCAGAATACCAACTTCGGAGCCACCCCGTTGACGAGCAACCTGGGTAACCGCGAGATTCAGTACGCCTTGAAGATCATCTTCTAAGGCCCTCGCGCATCGGTCTACGGAAAAGGTGGGCTTGACTTTGGTCTAGCCCGCCTTTTTAATTCAGGGCAAGTTCATTCGTTGTACGGAAACGGGGCCTGAGGTCGGTGGTCAGCCGCGCGATAAAGGGCGAGTGTAAAGCTTGGCAGCCAGCCGCGCTCGTTGTGGTCGTCTTCGTACTGGTTTCTGTTGTCCTTGCTGAGACACCGGCCAGAAGCCGAATTACCGAGCTCATCCGCCACGATCAGCTACCCGCCGCCGAGCAGCAGCTTTGGGACGTCCTCAGCGTCCATCCGGATGAGGTCTGGGCGCTGGAGCTGATGGGCGAGCTGCGCGCCAGACAGAAACGCAACGCCGAGGCCGAGGCGCTGTTCCATCGTGTGCTTCAAATGGACCCTTCCAATCTCGAGGCGCAACGCAGGCTGGGAGCTGTGTACCAGTCACAGGGAAAAGCCGCCGAAGCCG
>Ga0209580_10000422_pt1 | contig 24131 bp, 24 predicted proteins | sample Coa_R1_5_FD_187153 | JGI IMG/M metagenome (GOLD analysis project Ga0209580, IMG submission 187153) | Surface soil microbial communities from Centralia Pennsylvania, which are recovering from an underground coalmine fire - Coalmine... | ecosystem: Environmental > Terrestrial > Soil >... | reverse complement strand
GCAGGCGCTGCCGGGCCTCACGGGACAACGACGGCGCGACCCGGACGCGCCGACGCAGGAGCGGTTTGAGGATGGCCATGGTGGTGCCAGTATAGCCACCCCCCAACGGCCGAAAGTACCCGCGGTGCCGCCGTGGCACCGAGTCTCAGGCGTAGTCGGATCTATCTGAACCTAGACACCAACGCGTTTGACTGCGCGGTATCGTGATACGGATGCGGTTCGGGGCTATAACGAGAAGAGACCACGACTTTCCTCGCGCGCAGAGCAAGGAGGCCGCTCAGTGAGCGTGTTCACCCCCGCCGAAATCGAGTATTTGCGGAGCCAGCGGCTCGGCCGGCTCGCCACCGTCGATGCGACCGGGCAACCCCACGCTGTACCGGTCGGGTTCCGTTACAACGCCGCCTTGGAGGTGATTGAATTCGGCGGCCACGGCGGTTTCGCCAAACGCAAGAAGTACCGCGACATCGCCCACAATCCGCGCGTCGCGTTCGTCGTCGATGATCTCGCATCGGTTAATCCCTGGAAGGCGCGGGGCATCGAAATTCGCGGACGGGCCGAGATCGTCTCGACCGGAGGCAAAGAGCTGGGCCCCGGGTTCGATCCTGAGATGATTCGCATCAGACCCGAGCGCATCGTCAGTTGGGGGATTGACGGAAACGCCTTCCACCCAAATGCGCGATCCGTGGGTTGAAAGGGCGCGGAAGAAAAAACCTTTTGACAGATTGACAGAAAGAAAGCGAAATGGCATAATCTCGTCATGGCGAAGAAAAAGACCACAGTCTATGTCGACGACACACTCCTTCGAGCCGCCAAAGTCCTAGCCGCGCGTACCGGCAAGAAGGAGTATGAGGTTTTTGAAGACGCGCTCAGAGAGCATCTGGGTCTCGGCGTTCTTCAGACGGTTTGGAGCCGCACCAAACTTTCTGAAAAAGAAGCCCTCGAGCTGGCCAACCGGGAGGTTCACGCTTCGCGCAAACGGTGAGTGTATCGGGCGGTTCTTGATCCCGGCGTTCTTATTGCGGCGTTATTGTCTCCGTCCGGCGCGCCGGCACAAGTTCTGCGTCGATGGACTGACGGAGAACTCGACCTGATTGTTTCACCGAAATTGTTGCACGAGCTCAGGACGGTCTTGGCCCGGCCGAAGTTCAGAGCGTACGTGACAGTGCACGAAGCAAACGCGTATTTGAACCTGCTCGAGCAGGCAGCCACAACACTTCCGGATCCACAGACCATTGCCCGATTGAGTCCCGATCCGGAAGACGACTACCTCCTCGCTCTGGCGAAGACCGCGGCGGCTCAGTACCTGGTATCCGGCGATATCCATCTTCTTGGATTGCGCGAGTTCGAACCACCGGTCCTTACTCCACGGGGGTTTCTCACTCTATTGGAGAAACATCGCGGACGGAAAGTATAGCCAAGATCTTCGATGTTACGGAATCAGCGTTCCGCATCCAAGGCCTGATTGGCAAGGGTATCCGCCGCGGCGTTGCGCACCCTCGGCACGTGAAAGACGTGCACGTGCTCGAAGCGCCGCATCTGGGCCAGTGCTTCGCGGTACAGCGGGATGAGCGCGTCGTGGCGGACTTTGTATTCGCCCAGCAATTGGCGGACGAGCAGTTCGCTATCGCTTTGAATGTGGACGGTGGAGGCGCCGAGCGCCGCGGCCTCGTCGAGTCCGCGGAGCAGCGCCTTGTACTCGGCCACGTTGTTCGTGGCGACCCCGATCCGTTCGGCGATTTCACGCACCGGCTCGCCGCCCGCCAGCACGACCACGCCGATCGCCGCGTGTCCCGGATTGCCCCGCGAGGCGCCGTCGATGCAGATGGTGACGTCGGAGAAAGCGGCTTTCCCGCGCGGCGTGGCACCGCGCCGGACCGTCACCGGGGCGTAGCGGGGTCGAGGTAGAGAATCCGGTGGCACCGCTCGCAGGTGACGACATCGCCCGAGCGGACGCGCGACACGAAGCGCGCCGGCACGTCGTTGCGGCAGCCCCCGCAGAATCCCCCCACGATCGCGACGATGCCGACGCCGCCCTCCTGCGCCGCGATGCTCTCGTACTTCTTGAGGAGCCGCGGCTCGACGGCGGAGGCCAACCGCGCGCGCTCCACCTCCGCGGCGGCGAGCTCGCGGTCGAGCCGGTCGCGGTCACGCTCGTACGCCGCGACGTGCGCGGTCAGCCGCTCGTCCGAGGCGCGCGCCGCCGCGTGGCGCTCGACCCCCTCGCGCTTCAGGGTTTCGACCTCGTCGAGCAGCGCCAGCACTCTGTCTTCGAGCTGGTCGCGGGCGCGCGCGAACCCGGCGATCTCCTCTTCCAACGAGGCGAGCTCTTTGGGGTTCGAGATGCGGCCGCCGTACAAATCGGCGTGCGCCTTCTTCTGCTTCGTCTCGGTGGTGGCGAGCTGCAACTCCTGGTCGCGGAGGGTGGCCTGGGCGGTGTGCAGCCGAGACGCGGCGTCGCTCGCGGCCGCGCGGGCCTGCTCGGCCTCGCTTCGCAGCGCGGCGCCGTCGTCGAGGGCGTCGCGCTCCGCGCGGAGCGCGGCGATCCGCCGGTCGGCCTGCTGGACCGCCCACAGCGCGGCAAGCGCCGCGAGCCCATCACCCTCGCCGGCGCGTTGGGACACTTCGGCGCCGTGGGTCGCGTCGACCGGCGCGACGCCCTCCGTGGACGCCGGGTCCGGCCGTCTCATCGCAGGGTCACGAGATAGATGCCGTGGCGCCCGTCGTCGGTCTCCGCGACGAACGCCACGGCGCCGCGGCTGTTGATGAAGGGCTGGCTGAACGCGGTGAACCGGCCGCCGCCGGGAGCCGCCTGGCCCGCGCGGGCCATCACCGCCACGCCCGAGCGCCGGGCCAGGTAAATCGTGTGCGGGTACACATCCGGAAACTGCGCGATCCCCGGCTCAAAGACGATATCCTCCGATTCGTTCATCGCGGCGTTGGTGAACGTTGTGAGCGGCACGCCGTCGCCCACAATGTCGCCCTGGCGCGCCACCGTCACGAGCGCCGCCCGGCCGGTGGTATAGAGTGCCTCGTGAACGGCGCCCTGCGCGCTGCGGCCCACAAACCCAACCGTGCCGCTGTCGGTAAGGTTGATGAAGCCGAACTCGGTGAACGGCCCGCCGGGCGGCGCGGCGTCGTCGGTCGTGACCACCGACGCGATGCGGCCGTTCTCGAGCACGTACACGCCCTGCGTGGAATGCTCCGTCGTCGCGGCGATGAAGGCGATCTGGCCGCGGTTGTTGAGCGCCGGGCTGCCGTCAAGGAAGAAGCGGAACCAGCCGCCGCTCGGCGCCGGCCAGCCGCCCATGACGGCGGGGGTCGTCGCGCCTTCCGTGGTCGTGAAGATGCCTTCCCCGCCGGTGCCGTTCGTGCGGCCGACGAAGGCGATGACGTCGTGGTCGTTGATCGTCGGGTTCGCAAAGTCGGTGTACACGCCCCCACTCGGCGCGGCCTGCCCGGTCACCACGACCGGCACGGCCGTCCCGCCGCGCGCGGCATAGATGCCGAGGCGGGCCGCGCGGTCGGTGGTACGGCCGAGGAAAATCACCGTGCCGCGATTGTTCAGAACGACGTCGCTCAGGGTGTAGAACGTGCCGCCCGTGGACACCCGCTGGCCCACCGCGACGAGCGTGGTCACCCGTCCGCCGCGCCAGAGGTACAATGCCTGCGCGGCTTCCTGTGCGCTGGTCTCCGCACCGAATGCGATGTCGCCGCGGTCATTGAGCGCCGGATCGGCGAGCTGCGTGAACGTGCCGCCGTCGGGGGCGCGGTCGCCGGTGCGGACGATGAGCCGGATGCCGGCCACCGGACCGGCCGCAGCCGCGGCCGGCGCGCCCGCGGCCGCGCCCACCGTAACAGTGAGCGCCGGTCCGCCCGCGGGCGACAGCCCCACGAGGACCGCCGGCGCCACCAGCACGATCGCGAGCAGAACGGTACCGACCCGCAGTGACTTCGGCCGCATGCTCCTCCTATTCTATCTCAGCTATCTCAGCGACGACAGCTCCGCGCCCGGTCCGCCGCCGCGCCGCGGGGCCTAGACGCGGACAAAAATCCGCGCCCGGTAGAGTGGAACAAGCGCGAGCCACCACAACAGCAGGTATCCGCCGGTGTAGAGCCACAGCGCGGGCGCCGCGCCGAACCGCGCGGTGAACAACGCGATGACCGCGGATTGCAGCGACACCAGGGCGCCGGCCGCGGTGCGCACGTACCAGGCGTCGAGGACCAGCAGTTTGAACAGAATCGGGACGACATAGGCGACGATCGCGTTGACGCCGAGAACGGCAAGCGGCCCCGCGATCGTCCGCCAGCCCGCGACATCGGCCATCGCGTAGAAGATGGCGAGCAGCCCAAGCCCGAAGCCGCCCGCCAGGAGCGCGAACGAGGAGGTCCACAGCGCCTTGCTGAGCGGCAGGAACGCGCCCCACGCCCATCCGCCGGCCGCCATCGCCACCCCGCCGAGCGCCACGGCGCCCACCGCCGCCGCCGGCGGAATGCCGCGCGGATCGCCGGAAGCGCCGACGCCGCGCCGGAGCACTTCGCCGGCCACTTCGCCGATCAACGCGAGGGCGGACGCTGGCGCGACCGAGAGCAGGCCCGCGGCATGGTACCGGGCCAGATAGACATCGTTCACATACTGGACGATGTTGTGGCCCTCGCGCAGCACGCCCGGCGCCGAGCCGGGGGCCGGCACCAGTGTCAGTAGCGCCGCGTGTCCGCCGAGCAGCGCGCCCGCGATGCCAAGACGCGCGCCGATCGGCAGGCCGCCGAGCAGTGCCGCGACGAGATATGAAAGGCCGAGCAACTGCAGCACGTCGACGGTGACCAGCAGCCCGTGCGCCTCGAGCGAATCGATCAAGACGCCGAGCCCCACCAGGATCAGGGCGCGCCGCCCGATGCGGCGGACGCGCGGCCACATCGAACTGCTCGCGGCGTGACTTTGGGGCAGCGCCACGCCCATCGCCAGCACGAACCAGGGGAGGATCATGTCGGTGAACGTGACACCCTGGCCCCACGGCGCGTGCATCAACTGCCGCGGCGTCGCGCTGTTCCACGGGACGTTGTTCACCACCAGCATGCCGCCGATGACGGCGCCTCGAAACGCGTCGAGCGACACGAGCCGGCGGGTCGGCATACCGGTCATCGTCGCGGGACCCCCGTTCAATGTGGGCGTCGCGTCGGCTCCTATTGTGCCCCGGTGATGTGAACGGTCTGTAAAGAAACCGCCGCCTCGCGATCCTGCCGGGATGCCGGCGGGCGGCGTCCGGTTCGGTTATATTCCCAATTCGGCTATATTAAGGAAGCACCGGTATCCCGCCGGCGTTGTAGAATTCGGGCCGCACATTCCGGCGCGGGAGGAACCTGCCACGTCTATTATCGACGCCCATCTGCATCTGGCCACCGCTTCGATGTTTCAACGGCTGCGCGCGCGGCCCTGGCCGCTGCGCCCCCAAGCCCGGGAGGCGCTCATGGGCTCGTCCGGGCGCGTCGCCCGGCGCTTCGCCGGACTCGAGGAGCTCACGATGGCCGACCACGCCGCCCGATGGAAGGCGGCGTTCGACCGGGCCGGGATCGCGACCGGCGTCTTCATCGCGATCGGCGAAGGGAACGAAGACCTCGCCGAGTTCGTCCGGCTGGCGCCGGACCGGTTTCAGGCGTGGGGCAGCGTGGTCGATCCGACGGCCCCCGACGCGGCGAGCATTGTCCGGCGACTTCGTTCGTGGGGCCTGCGGGGGCTCAAACTGTATCCGCCGGTGCAGCGGTTTCAGGCCAACGACCGCGCCGTCTACCCGGTCTACGAAGCGGCGGCGGAGCAGGGCCTGCCCGTCCTCTACCACTTCGGCATTACGGTGGCGCCGATCTACGACCTGACCTACGCGAATCCGCTGCCGCTGTCGAGCGTGGCCCGCGATTTTCCGGAGATCACCTTCGGCATTGCCCACTGCGGCGCGGGCTTTCTCCGGGAGGCGTTGTTCCTCGCCTATCACACGGAGAACATCTGGACCGATACCTCCGGGACCAACAACTGGCGCGAGTTCACGCCGGGTGCCCCGTCGCTGGAGCAGGTCTTTCGCGATCTGCTCCGCGCGTACGGGGCGCAGCGCATCCTGTTCGGCACCGATTCCACCGCGCCGGACGAGTACCGCGAGGCCATTCTGAAAGAACAGCAGCAGGTCTTCAGGAGTCTCGAGATCTCGGACGCGGACATGCGGGCCATTTTCGAAGACAACGCGCGCCGGGTGCTGCGGCTCGCCTAGATCACCGTCCGGGCGCTTCGGGCTTCGAGGCGGTCACCGAGAACATCAGCGGCAGGGCGACCGTGCCCTCGGGAAACTGCCACATGCCGTCCGGCCGCTCGTCCATCCACGGAAACATCGCCCAGCCCACGTAGGGATACTCCTCAAAGGTGGCGAGGTGCAGCCCGGCGCGCAGCAGTCCGCCCACGACGTCGGAGAGCGGATACACCCATTGGTACGTGACACTCGGGAAGTCGGCGTCCGGCACGGCGTACGACCCGCGGCGTTCGAAACGCAGAGGCTCCCCCGGGCGGAAGTATGGAAACGACACGCGGAGATCGCGGTCCGCGCGGGTGTCGTCGAAGACTAGCGGAAACGGGTGCCCCTCGATCAGACAGAACCGGCCGCCGGGGCGCAGGAAGTGGGCGACGACACCCGCCCAGCGGTCCAGGTCCGGAAGCCACCCCAGCACCCCATGCGACGTGAACACGATGTCAAATTCACCCCGCAGCCGGCCGGGCAGCTCATAGATGTCGCTCTGGATGAACGCGGCCGGCACGCCGACGTCCGCGGCCAGCGCCCGCGCCGCGCGGATCGCTTCCTCGGAAAAGTCGACGCCCGTCACCGTCGCGCCGCGGCGGGCCCACGACAGCGTGTCGAGCCCGAAGTGACACTGCAGGTGCAGCAACGACCGCCCGGTCACGTCGCCGACGAGCCGCGTTTCGAGGGCGTCGAGCCCGCGCCGCCGCTCGCGCCGGCCGGTCTTTTTGAACTCCTCGACATCATAAAACGGCGACGTGAGATGATGGCGCGCCCAGACATCCCACATCGCCTGATTGGCCCGCAGATACCGGTTCACGGGCCCTAGTATACAAGGACTTCGCGCCAAACCGCCTCGAAGTCACGCGGCGTGCTTCTCTCCGCTTCCGGTGTGGTGCGCCCCGCTCCCTCGCCCGCCATGGCCGCGGTGCTCGACCGCATTCTCGACGGCGCCGCGCCGGACCGCGACGAGGCGCTGCGTCTCATGCACAGCGGCCCTGCGGACCTGCCCGCGGCCTGCGCCGCCGCCCAAACGCTGCGGACGCTCGGTAAAGGGCGCACGGTCACGTATTCGCCCAAGGTGTTCATCCCGCTGACCCGCCTCTGCCGCGACGCCTGCGGCTACTGCACGTTTCGCACGGACCCCCAGTCGGACCCCGACCTCTACATGACGCCGGACGAGGTGCTGGCCGTGGCCCGCGCGGGCGAACGGCTGGGCTGCGCCGAAGCGCTGTTTACGCTCGGCGAGCGTCCGGAGCAGCGGTTTCCCGAAGCCCGCGCGTGGCTTGCGCGGCGCGGCCACCGCAGCACGCTGTCGTATCTGCGCGAGGCCGCCGAGCTCGTGCTACGGGAGACGGCGCTATGGCCGCACCTCAACCCCGGCACGATGAGCCGTGACGAGATGGCGCCGCTGCGCGACGTGAGCGTCTCGATGGGTCTCATGCTGGAGAACACGAGCGAGCGGCTCTGCGGCCCCGGCGGGCCGCACGAACACGCGCCGAGCAAGCGCCCGCGCGCGCGGCTTCGCACCCTCGAGGCGGCGGGGGCGCTGCGCGTTCCGTTCACGACGGGCCTGCTCATCGGCATCGGCGAGACGCTGGAGGAGCGCGTCGACACCCTGCTCGCGATCCGCGAGGCGCACGCCCGGTGGGGCCACGTCCAGGAGGTCATCGTGCAGAATTTCCGCGCCAAGCCGGCGACGCCGATGGCGGACGCGCCGGAGCCCGACCGCGGCGACGTGCTGCGAACGGCCGCCGTGACGCGGCTCGTCTTGGGTCCGCACATGAACATCCAGGTGCCGCCGAACCTGACGGCGGGCGGCTACGAGACGTACCTCGAGGCGGGCATCAACGACTGGGGCGGCATTTCGCCACTGACCATCGACTACGTCAATCCGGAAGCGCCGTGGCCCGAGATCCGGACCCTGCGTGCGAGGACGGAAGCGGCCGGCCTCACGCTCCGGCCCCGCCTGGCCGTGTACCCCGAATACGTGCTGCACCGCCCCGAGTACATCGCGCCGCCGCTGCTCCCGCGGCTGCGCGCGGCCGCGGACGCGGACGGCTACGCGAGAACCGCCCCGGCCGCGCACGGGCCGGCGCAGGTCGGCGCGTAGCGGACCGCGTGCCGGGTCAGACAGGAGGATTGGAACGATGACTGCGACAGATGTGCCTCGGCCGCATTCCGGTTCATCTCTCGAGCGCCTGCTGGCCGGGGTCGCGCCCGCCGTCGCGCGGCCGCTCGACCGGGTGCTCTCGGGCGGCGACGTCACGGCGGAGGAAGCCGAGACGCTGCTCGGAGCGTCCGGACACGACTTGACGGCCCTGGTGGCGGCGGCCGATACGCTGCGGCACGAGGTGGCCGGGGACATCGTCACCTACGTCGTGAACCGCAACATCAACTTCACGAATGTCTGCATCAAGGGCTGCGGCTTCTGCGCCTTCAGCCGCGACTTCCGGGAAGAAGAAGGCTACTTCCTACCGGACGAGGAGATCATCCGCCGCGCGAAAGAGGCCTGGGACCTCGGTGCGACGGAGGTCTGCGTCCAGGCCGGCCTGCCGCCGAAGATGGACGGTGATCTCTATATCCGTCTGACCCGTGCGATCAAGGCCGCGATCCCCGGCGTCCACATCCACGGGTTCTCGCCCGAGGAGGTCCTCTACGGCGCTGTACGCTCCGGCCGCACGATTCGGGAATACCTAGTCGAGCTGAAGGCCGCCGGCGTCGGCAGCCTCCCCGGGACCGCGGCGGAGATCTTGGACGACGAACTGCGCGACCGCATCTCGGCCGGCCGGATCCGCACCGCACAGTGGATCGAAGTCGTCACGACGGCCCATGAATTGGGCATTCCGACGACGTCCACGATCATGTTCGGCCACGCGGAGACGCGGGCGCATCAGGCGCGGCATCTCGTGCTGCTGCGGGACCTGCAGCGCCGGTCCGGCGGGTTTACCGAATTCGTGCCTCTGAGTTTCGTGCACACCGAGGCGCCGATGTGGCGGCAGGGTCTCGTGCGGGGACTCCGCCCCGGGCCCACGGGGCTCGAGGTGCTCCGCGTCCACGCCGCCTCCCGCATCGTGCTGGGCCGGGCCATCCGCAACCTCCAGGTCTCATGGGTCAAGGAGGGGCCGCGAATGGCGCAGCTGCTGCTCACCGCCGGCGCGAACGACGTCGGCGGAACGCTCATCAACGAGAGCATCTCGACGTCGGCCGGGGCGGCCCACGGCCAGCTGGTCCCCCCGGTGGAGCTGCGCCGCCTCATCCGCGACGCGGGGCGCGTCCCGGCCGAACGGACCACGACCTACGCGCTGCGCCGGATCTTCGAACACGGCGAGCCGGAGGAACCGGGGCCGTTGGACGTCGCGGCCGGGGAGAGCGGCCGCTTCGGCAGTTATCATCAACTGATCAAGATGGACCAGTACCGGTACCGTCATCGAAAGGCGGGCGCGGCGCTCTCGTAGGCCTCGCCCGATCCAATTGGAAGCGTGCCGTTACTTTTCAGCGCTCACATATTGATCCGTGAATTGGCTCACAATCGGAATGCGGAATGTTTGTCCCTGATAGGCCTGGTAGCCGTAATACACGGCAATGACGAGCCATGCCAGACGGAGGAGCGGCCACAGGAAGTACAGCCTCCACAAACCCAGACCCGGCAGTGAGAGGATGATCGATAGGCCGAAGTAAATGACCACCCAAGCAAGCGTATAGCCGAGCGCCTGGACCGCATGAAGTCGCATGAAACGGTTCTTCTTCATATCGGTGAGCAGGACCACCAGCGCGACGACCCAGATCGGGTACCCCAGCGCCGCAAGGATGCGGCTCTCGTTACTCGCGGCCTGAACCGTTGTAGGCTGTGCCATGACGTCTCACCCTCTCACGCGTAGCGGCTTCCCGCCGCCGGTGCCGGCGGGCGCGATCAACTCGGCGCGGCGCTGAATGTCATGTCGGTAAAGGGAGCCTTGCCGCCGGCCGCGGTACACGTCGCCGTACCCGCGACGCCCGATGCATCGAGGCGAGTAAAGGCAAAGGTGCAGTCCTTCCCCTCCCAAACGTTGGGTCCCGCCCGCAGATCGAAGTGATAAATGTTCCCCTTCCCGTATCTCGCTGGCCCAGACAGACCGGAGAGCTGCATTGTCGCGCCGTCACCGCCCGCGCCGGCATCGCCATAAATGAGAAAGAGCGTAGACTCCGGCTTCGTCGCTCCTATGGGGACTTCTGTTTGAAGGGCGCCGGCGTCTGGACCGGGGCCGAGCGGAAAAGAAAAAGACTTTCCACCCATCTGGAATTGAATCTGTCCCTTCTTGAACGTGACCTTCTTGGCCGGCTGTGCGCCCGCCGTCTCGGTCCAGCTCGCCATCGCAACCACGATCACGATAGCCCACATCGTCCGTGACCCAAGCCGGAGTATCGCTGCGGACCGCCCCATGATCTCTCACCCCTTCACACCGCGTGCTGCCGCAGCCTTCGGTGGCAACGTTGCTACGTCGGAAATCCCGGAACTCCTTCCAGAGACAGCGCGCGAAGCGCAAGCAGATCGGCCTCGGTGTCGACGTCAAACGCGAGGCCCGGCCGCCGGACTTCCACCACGTCATAGCCGAGTAAGCGGGCGCCGCCGCGGTGTGCGACGAGACTTGCGGCACCGTAGGCCGGGCAAAACCTCATCCCGGGCGGCACGAGCGCCGCATTCGTGCCGGTACCTTCCTTAGAGGGCGCGACCACCAAGCGATCGGGCCCGGCCGCGGCAAGCAGCGACGCCACGTCGGCCGGTCTGAGGAGCGGAAGATCACCGGCCACGATGAGAACCGCGCACGATCGTCTGATCGTCTGCATCGTCCGCGCGAGCGCAGCGTTGAGACCGGGGCCGGGATCGGGGAAGGTCGCGATGCCCCACGCCCCCGCCCGTGCGCGAACGGCCGGATCCGGCGTCATGACCGTGAGGCCTTCGATGTCTCCGACGGCCCGCAGCGCGCCGCAGACGTGGCGGAGCAGCGCCACGCTCAGTTCGATCCGCGCCGCCGGCGAGAGCGCCTCTCCGAGGCGGCTTTTGGCCGCCGCCAGCGGCTTCTGCGGAACGATCGCGCGGGCCCTCACGTCGATCTCATTCCGCCGGTGCGGCCTCAGGCCAGCGCCGAGACAGCCGGCACCTCCGCGCCGCGCCGGCCGGCGACGCGGAGGATCTCCCGGGCGAGCCGCCGGCGACCGGCGGCGTCCGTCATGAGGGTATCCGCGCACTCGACAACGAGGCGGCGTCCGGGGCTCGCGGCCGCGGCGACGGTGTGCGCGAACTCCCGGTCACGCTCGTCGAGCAGAAAGACGTCGAGGAACCGCGCGTAGAGGGCGGCGACCGCCGCGGGGTCCGCGCGCATCCCGACCCCGCGCAGCATCTCCACCGTCGGGCCTTTGATCGCCGCGCCGCCGACGAGCGGCGTGACCGCGATCCGCAGCGCCTCGCTCTCGCCGAGCGCGGCCTCCATGCCGCGAAGCGCCAGAATCGGGCCCACGCTGACGAGCGGGTTGCTCGGCGCGACGATGATCACGTCCGATTGCCGAATCGCGTCGAGCACCTCGACCGTGGGCGCCGCCTCGCCGATGCCCTCGAATTCGATGCGGTGGACCGGATCCCGGGCGGCCCGCCGCACAAAATAGTCCTGAAACGGCAGCCGTCCGGCCGGCGTGTGCACGAACGTTCTCACCGGCGCGTCGCTCATCGGCAGAACGCGCGGCACGACGCCGAGCGCGGCCGCAAGCGCCGCCGTCACCTCGGTCGGGCGGCGGCCCTGCCGCAGCCACGCCGTGCGCGCCAGATGCGTCGCCAGGTCGCGGTCGCCGAGCCGGAACCACGCCGGCAACCCGTACCGGTCCAGCATCTCGAGCGCGCTCCACGTGTCGCCCTCGATGCCCCACCCCCGCGCCTCGCTCACCAATCCGGCGAGCGTGTACAACACGGTGTCCACGTCCGGGGAGACGTGCAGGCCGAGGTGCTCCCAGTCGTCTGCGGTATTCACGACGACGGTCAGGCCGGCCGGATCGCGCAGGACGGCGGCGAGGCCGTCCACGAGCTTCACGCCGCCCACGCCGCCGCAGAGGACTGTAATCATCGCGGCCTACCGGTACACCGTGATGTCGTCCAGGGACTTGCGCGGCGGCACCGGCGGCGTGTGTGCCGGGCGGCCGATCGTCACGAGCGCCTGCGGGACGAACTCGCGCGGCAGACCGAGCGCCCGCCGCACGACGCCGGCGCAAAACAGCGGCGCGCAGCACCAGCACGCGCCGAGGCCGTTCGCCGACGCCGCGAGCAGCAGGTTCTGAATGGCGGCGGCCGCGCTCTGCACCGCCATGACCTGCTCGGCGGCGCGCCGCGCCCGGTCCGGATAGACGTCCATACCGGCCATCGAGTAGCCGACGAGGATCAGGAGCGGCGCGTCGCTGAACCGCCGCGTGGAGAACCGCAGTTCGACGTTGATGGCCGCCTCCGGCGCTCCGCTGCGCTCCAGATCGCGGCGCCACCGGCGGCCCATTTGTTCGGCGAGGGTGCGTTTCGCCTCCGGCGATCGGATCACGACATAGCGCGTCGGCTGGGCATTGTGGGCCGACGGAGCCGACGCCGCGGCGTCGAGCAGTGCCCGGACGACGTCGTCCGGAACGGCCTCCGGCCGGTAGAATCGGACCGTCCGCCGCGCCAGCAAGAGCGACGGGACTTCGGCGATGCCGCTTCCGAGCGTATTCATGGACCGCCTCCGTTCAACGCGGCGCCGACAGTTTCCGCCATACCCGAAGCACCTCCGCGACACTCCACGCCTGGGCGATGCAGCCGCGCGGCCGGTGCGGTGGGTCGCCGTCGAAGATCTCGGAGATCGTCCCAAGGCCCGCGTCCCGGAGATGGTGCGCGAAGGGCCGCAGGAGTTCGAGCGCCGCGGCCGCATCCCCGGTGGCACGGTAGTAGGCGTCGACGTATGGGCCGATGAGCCAGCCCCATACCGTTCCTTCGTGGTAGGCGCGGTCCCGGCTGACCAGATCGCCCGCATACGTGCCGTGGTAGCCGGGGGCCGCGGGCGCGAGCGACCGCAGGCCGTAGGTCGTCAGCAACGTCCGCGCGACCGCGCGCACCAGCGCGGCGGCCGCCGGACCGTCCAGCAGCGGGAACGGCAGGGACACCGCGAAGATCTGGTTCGCGCGCACCGTCACATCGTCGCCGTCGGGTCCGTCCACGACGTCGGCGAGCGTCTCGCGGCCGGGGACAACGAACCGGGCGCGGAAGGACGCCCGGGCCCGGCCGGCCAGCAGATCGTACCGTGCCGCCGCGTCGTCATCGCGGCCGGTTAGCAGCACGGCCGCGGTGCGCAGCGCGTTGTACCACAGCGCGTTGATCTCCACCGGCTTCCCGATGCGCGGCGTGATGACGGCATCGCCGACCTTCGCGTCCATCCAGGTCAGTTGCACGCCGGGTTCGCCCGCGCGCAGCAGCCCGTCGCGCGCGTCCATGCCGATGCCGTACCGTGTGCCGGTGACGTGCCGGTCGATAATCTCCCGGACGACGCGGCACATCTCGTCCACGAGCCGCACGTCGTCGGCGGCTTCGTCGTACGCGCCCGCGGCCAGGATAAACCACAGGGACGCGTCGGCGGTGTTGTACGTCGGTTCGGCCCCCGCTCGATCCGGGAAATTGTTCGGGACGAGGCCGTCCCGGACGATCGCCGCGAACCCGCGGAGGATCGCCGCGGCGTCATCGTGCCGGCCCGTCGACAAGGTCAGACCGGGCAGCGCGATCATCGCGTCGCGTCCCCAGTCATTGAACCAGTGGTACCCGGCCAGCGCGGTCCTCCCGTCCGGGGACCGCGCGTCCCCGCCGGCGCTCGTGCCGCCGCCGGGCGTCTCGCGCCGCACTATGAATTGATCGGCGGCCAGCGTGAGCTGCCGCACGACCGGATCCGCGTTCTCGGCGCGGGCGCGCCGCACCAGCATGCGCTGCCGATCCTGCGCCGCGGCCAGCGCACGGGCCGGACTGAGATCCGGATCATCCTCGGCCGTCGCGATCAGCGCGCGGCTCTCACCGGGGCCGAGCGTGATGTCGAAAACGCCGGGCGCGTAGAGGTCCTCGCGGTCGTCGAGGCCCCGCGCCGTCTCCTCACGGTGAAGAAAGTTGCGCCACCACACACCGTCCGGGCCGAAGCGGCCCTGCGGCGCGATGAGCCGGTACGGCCGCGACGCGGCGCCTGAGTCGACGGCGACGCGCGAGCCGTCCGCCCACACGTTCGGACGCCACGCGCCGGGACCGAGCAGATGAAAGTCGCGCTGTGTGAGAAGGGGCGTGACCTCGAGCGCGACCGGGCGGTCGCCCCGCGTCAGCCGGTATTCCACGTACACGGTGTTGGCGCCGTAGGCCATCCAGATCCGCTTTTCCAGCCGCACGTCCTCGAGTGCGTACGTCCAGACCGGCAGCATACCCTCGAGGGTGAAGCCCTCGACGTACCGGAATCCCTGCGGATCGATCGTGCCGTCGCCGAACTCATGCGCCGACAGCGGGTACCGGTGTTCGCCGAGCACGGCCCACTCCACGAGGCCGGCGAGGAACAGCTGCCGGTCCACCGGCGGCGCGAGCGCGGCGACGAGGAGCCCGTGGTACCGGCGCGAGTTGATGCCGGCGAGCGTGCCGGACGCATAGCCGCCGAGGCCGTTGGTCACGATCCACTCGCGCCGGAGCGCGGATTCGAGATCGCCGCAGACTTCGCGGCCGAAGGCGATCGGCGGCACCCCGTCCTCCGTCACGGGCCGCCGCCGCGCCCGCGGTCCGCGGCGGACGGCGCCTGCGGCGAGGACGTGCCCGCGGCCGCAGGTCCCCGCAAGGGGGGACGGGCGTCCCCGTCCGGAGGAGTCTGTTCCAGCAGGGTGGCCACGAGGGCCGTCCATCCGGTTTGGTGGCTCGCGCCGAGCCCCGCGCCGTTGTCGCCGTGGAAATACTCGTGGAACGGAATGTGATCGCGCCAATTCGGGTCGGTCTGGAATCGCTCGTTGCCGCCGAAGACGGCGCGCCGGCCCTGCCCGTCGCGCAGGAAAATGCGGGTGAGGCGGACCGCCAGGTCGTCGGCGATCGCCCGCAGCGTGCGGTACGTTCCGGACCCGGTCGGGTGCTCGACGAGAAAATCGTCGCCGTAATAGCGGTGAAACCGCCGCAGGGCCTCGATCAGCAGGAAGTTGATCGGGAACCAGATTGGGCCACGCCAGTTTGAGTTGCCGCCGAAGAGCCCGGTCCGCGACTCCGCCGGTTCGTACGCAATGCGGTAGTTGCGGCCGTCGACGTCGAGCATGTAAGGATGGCCTTCGTGGTAGCGGCTCAGCATCCGCACGCCGTAGTCGCTCAGAAACTCGGCGGGATCGAGCATGCGCCGGAGCACCCGCTTCATCCGATGGCCGCGCGCGAGCGCAAGCAGGCGCCGCTCCCCCGCCCCCGGCTCGTACCAGCGCGAGACGAGACTCGCGAGGTCGGGCCGGTTGCCGAGCACCCACTCGAGGCGTGACCGGAACTCCGGCAGCCGCTCCAGCACCTCCGGTTCAACCGTTTCAACCGCGAAGAGGGGCAGCAAACCCACGGCGGACCGGATTTCGAGGGGGCGGTACGAGTCGTGCGGCAAATGGAGGACGTCGTAGTAGAATTCGTCGCGGTCGTTCCACAAGGGGATGCCGTTGCCGCCGAGGTTGTTGAGCGCGTCCGCGATGAACAGAAAGTGCTCGAAGAACTTGGTCGCGACGTCCTCGTAGACATTGTCGTCCCGCGCCAGTTCGAGCGCGATCGCGAGCATGTTGAGGCAAAACATCCCCATCCAGGCCGTGCCGTCGGCCTGATCCAGATGGCCGCCGGTCGGGAGCGGCTGGCTGCGGTCGAAGATGCCGATGTTGTCCAGCCCGAGGAACCCGCCCTGGAACACGTTGCGGCCCCGCACGTCCTTCCGGTTCACCCACCACGTGAAATTGAGCAGCAGCTTGTGGAAGACGCGCTCGAGGAACGCGCGGTCCGCGTGCCCGTGGACCCGCCGCTCGATGTCGAACACGCGCCACGCCGCCCAGGCGTGCACGGGCGGGTTGACGTCGCCGAAGGCCCACTCGTACGCGGGCAGCTGGCCGTTCGGGTGCATGTACCACTCCCGCATGATGAGGACGAGCTGTTCCTTGGCGAACGCCGGGTCGACCATCGCGAGCGGAACGCAGTGAAACGCGAGGTCCCATGCCGCGTACCATGGGTACTCCCACGTGTCAGGCATGGAGATGACGTCGGCATTGTCGACGTGGCGCCACCCGGCGTTCCGTCCCGTCTTGCGTGCTTCGGGCGGCGGTGGCCCCGCGGGATCGCCTTCCAGCCACCGTTCGACGTTGTAGCGGTAGTGCTGCTTGCTCCACAGGAGGCCGGCGTAGGCCTGGCGCCATACCCGTTCGGCGTCGGGGGACATCCCGCCGGGCGCGAGCGCGCGGTAAAAGGCGTCGGCCTCAGCCTGGCGCGCGACGAACACGTCTGCGGCCCCGAGAAACGGCGGGCCGGTCCCGTCGGCCCGAAACAGCCGCAGCAGCACCGAGCGCGTCTCTCTCGGCGCCAACGTAAAGGCATAGTGGGCGGCGACCTTGGTCCCAAGCTCGGGGTTGACCGCGCCGGAGGCGCCGCCCACGACGGCGGCATGGATGCCGTCCTTGACGTACCGCGTGCGGTTGGCCACGTTCCACAGGCGCTCGGTGTTCGTCTCGTTTTCGGTAAATAGGAGCGCGGGGTCGCCCGCGCACGCCAGCCGATAGTCGCCCACGTCTGGGTGTGCCGCGCGCACGATGCGCCACGCCTCGCCGGGGCGCGCCGGCCCGGCCTCGGCCCGCAGTTCGGGACGGGGCTCGCCGAGCCCCCACGCCCAGAGGTTGCGGCACCAGAGCGTGGGGAGCAGGTGGAGCGGCGCGGACTCCGGACCCCGGTTGGTCGCGGTGATCCGGATCAGGACGTCCTCCGGAGCGGCCTTCGCGTATTCGACCGTGACGTCGAAGTAGCGGTCGCCGTCGAAGACGCCCGTGTCGATCAGTTCAAACTCCGGGTCCGCACGTGTACGCCGCCGGTTTTCCGCGACCAGTTGCGCATACGGGAAGGCCCGCTGCGGATATTTGTAGAGTGCCCGCATATACGAGTGCGTGGGTGTGTTGTCGAGGAAGAAGTAATATTCTTTCACGTCCTCGCCGTGGTTGCCCTCGGGTCCGCTCAACCCAAACAACCGCTCCTTTAGGATCGGATCGGCCTCGTTCCAAAGGGCCAGCGCGAAGCACAGGCGGCCGTGGTCGTCGCAGATGCCGAGCAGGCCGTCTTCCCCCCAGCGATACGCACGAGAACGGGCGTGGTCGTGAGGAAAGTTATCCCACGCCGTGCCGTCCGGCGAGTAGTCTTCGCGGACCGTGCCCCACTGGCGCTGGGACAGGTACGGACCCCACCGGCGCCACGGCGCACGCCCCGCGTTGGCGTCCGCGAGCCGCCGCCGTTCCGGATCCGACGCGTCCATGACCCTGACACTTGGACCCGCGTGCGCGTCACGCGGATTCGAAGGCGCCGCCGCCGGCCTCGGTTTCATCCCGCCGCCTCGATACGTGCCTGCACGACGGCCTGCACCGTCTTCGGATCCTCCACGACCCACCGCGGGTCGAGGAGATCCCGGTCTTGAAACGCCGGCCGCGTCAGCGGCGTCGTCACGGCGACCACCGCCATCCCCGCCGCGCGCGCCGCCTGCACGCCGACGGGGGAGTCTTCGATCACGAGACAGGCCGCGGCAGGAAGGTCGAGCCGGCGCGCCGCCAGCAGATCGATCTCGGGATCGGGCTTGGCGCGGCGGACATCCTCGCGGGTAGCGACAACCTCGAAGGCCTCCGCCAGGCCGAGCACCTCCAACACGCGACGGACTTGATCCCGATACGACATGCTGCACAGCGCCGTGCGATAGCCGCGCCGCCGGACCTCCTGCAGCAGATCGATGTTGTGCTGATAGCGGTTCGCGCGGAGCAACTCCGCATCGGCCAGCATGGCGTCGTAGCACCGCAGGCGAATTGCGGCGAACGCCTGCCACGGCTCGTGCACCCCGAACTCCGCCATTCGCGCGCGGGCCGGCGCCTCCAGTTCGAATCTGGCGGCGAGGCCCTGCGCGACCTCCTCGCGCGTCCGGCCGACCAACTCGATGAACGCGGCGACAACGTCGCCTTCGGAAATTCCGGGCCGGAGTTCGGCGGCGGCCCACGCATACGACTGCGCTTTGAGGCGCTCGGTCTCGATCAGGGTCCCGTCAAGGTCGAAAATGACAGCGCGGATCATCCATCTTACCTTACCGTTGAGCGCGCGCTTCGCCTGCCGCCGATCCGCCGCTCCTTTTGTGAACAACTTCACATCGTAGGCATCGGCCGCCTCACTGCGCGCGGCCGGGCATACGGTTACAGTGGCGGCACGAGAGATCACCAAGCCGATCGGGGGGGGTCCAGCATGCCGCGGTTTCGCTGTCCCGAGTGCCTCAGAGAATCAGAGCCGCCCGCGAAAACTGGCCGGGAAATCGTGGCGCTCTATTGCCTCCGGCATACCGGCGGAGCGGACGGGCATATGCGGCCCGTCTACATGGTGTGCGTGGAGTCATCCGCCGCGCCGGCACCGTCGCCCATGCGTGCGGGCCGGCTTGTGGCGGCGGTCCCCGCACAGGCGGGGCGGACCCGCTCGCGGACCGAGCGCTCGGTGGCGGGCTAGGCAGAACCCCAACCCGCCGTGGCTTCACGATAAGCCCCAAACTGTGCGGCGGCGGCATACAAGGAGCGCCTGCCGCCGCACGAATATCTCCGCCGGCTCAATTCTCCGACAAGGTATTCTTTTGCGGACCTCGAATCGCGGGACGGTTCAAATTCATCTTTGGGGGGACTGAATGCGGGCTATTGCTATTGTTATCGTTCTGGCCGTGTTTGTGGGTGTTCCAATCGCGGTGAGTTCGCTGCGAGCCGCGACCATGCCGGGAACCGTCGACGTGGCGATCAGTCCGGGCGGGCAAACGGGAGGAGCCAATGGAATGTCGTCTTTGACGTTCGGGTACTCCCCCGCTTTGGTTACCGTGAAGCCGGGAACGACGGTGGTCTGGACCAACAAGTCGATCCTCCCGGAGCCCCACTTCGTTACGTTCCTGAGACCCGACCCTAAGACGGGCGAAATGCGCGGCGGGCCGCCGTTCATGATGCCGCGTCCGAAACCCGGCAAGGAAGCTTCCAAGAACCCGCGGGACCTGGAATTCGTTGAGCACCCGTTCTACGTGCTGCCGTCCGAGTCGTCCGGCGCACCATTTCGGAACAGTGGCTATCTCTGGCCCGAAAGGATGGGCCCGCCCGGTGGGCAGTCGAGCTGGAGGACGACCTTCACCCAACGGGACGCGGGGAAAACGTTCGTCTACACCTGTGTCATTCATCCCTGGATGTCCGGTGAAGTGATCGTCACAAAGTAGGCGCGTCACGGACCAGGGCCGCGACACTCGCTCGGACGTGCTACTTACAGCCAGCCCGCGCGGATCCACCGCAAGCCGGTGCGCCAAAGGGGGCGGGATAAATGGAGACAACCAACCAGCGTATGGCGGGAACTGCCACGACGCAGGCTGCGCTTTGGGCAGTCCGCGCGCTGGACTGGGCCGAGGCGCAGGAGGGGTTTTCACGCCCCCTGTACGAGGCAGTGCTGCGAACAACCGGAATCGGGGACGGCACGTGTGTGCTCGACGTTGGGTGTGGCGCGGGATTGTTCTGCGTGATGGGGGCGGAGCGCGGAGCGCGGGTCGCCGGGATCGACGCGACGGCGCCGTTCATCGCCATTGCCAAAGAACGCGTCCCCCAGGGTGAGTTCCGCGTGGCGGAGATGGAAGTACTGCCTTACGAGGACAAGATGTTTGACGTGGTCACGGGTTTCAACTCGTTTCAGTTCGCGGCCAATCCGGTGAATGCGCTCAAGGAGGCGCGGCGGGTGGCGAAGCCCGGAGGCGCGGTCGTCATCGCGACCTGGGGAAAGCCTGAGTCGTGTGAGGCGTCGGCCTTCCTGGCGGCGCTGCGCCCCCTCCTTCCGCCGCCGACGCCGGGAGCGCCGGGGCCGTTCGCGCTGTCCGCCGACGGAGCCCTCGAGGTCCTGGTCGAGCAGGCTGGACTCACGCCCGAGAGTGTGGCGGAGGCGGAATGCCCGTTCGAGTACCCCGACCTTGAAACGCTTCTCCGGGGCTTTCTCTCAGCGGGACCGTCCGTCAAAGCTATCCAGGTCTCAGGGGAGGCTAAGGTTCGGGACGCTATCACGGCGGCCATGACGCCATTCAGACTGTCATCAGGAGGATACCGGCTAGAGAACACGTTCCGGTTTCTCATCTCGACGAGGCCCCGATGAGTTGAACGCGATGCAACGGGAGTATTTGGCCGAGCACGAGCCGATGGTGAATCTGGTGGGCGAGGCAGGGGTCGAACCCGCGACCTCCTCGGTGTAAGCGAGGCGCTCTACCGCTGAGCTACTCGCCCACGGGCAACAGTATATCGCGGATCGCGCGCCCGCGCGGCGCGGGGCCCGCGCCGGGTCATTCGACCTCCGCGATCACGTAGACCGAGGTCGTGTAGTCGAGCGGCAGGCCGCTGACGCCGAGGGCGATTCGTGTGTGCTTGCCGGCCTCGCCGAACACGTCGACGAAGAAGTCTGACGCGCCGTTGAGCACCGCGGCCTGGCCCTGAAACCCCGGCGCACTCGCGACAAACCCGCCGACGTGGACGAGTTGACGCACCCGGTCGAGCGAATCGACGACCGACAGCATCGCGGCCAGGCAGTTGACGGCGCTGGCTTTCGCCGCTTCGCGGCCGCGCGAGACATCGGATTCGGAGGCGAGGACACCTTTGTAGTCCCGGCCTCCGGCAGTCGAGACTTGGCCCGCGACGTACAGCAGCGTGCCCGCACGTTTAGCGGGCACGTAATTGGCGACCGGTTTCGGCGCCGGTGGCAACGCGATGCCGAGGTCACGCAGACGGTCCGCGATCCGTGCCACAGCGCCTGATTTGTTCGTTGAAGTCTCGCGTCCCTTCTGGAGATGGACCGAGGCCGCGACCGGTTGCCGCGGGAGCGCACTACGAATCCGAGAAAAACCGACGGTATCGGCGAGAGTTAGATGCGGACCCGCTGGACCTCGGCGCCGAGGCTGCGTAGCTTCTCTTCCATTCCCTCGTACCCACGGTCCAGATGCTCGACGTTTCCGATTTCGGTCGTCCCCTCGGCCGTGAGGCCGGCGATCACGACCGCGGCGCCGGCGCGGATGTCGACCGCCTCCACGCTGGCACCGGTCAGGCGAGGCACGCCGGTGACGGTGACGGTGTCGCCGTCGATGCGGAGTTCGGCGCCCATGCGCCGCAGTTCGGCGGCGTACTGGAACCGATTCTCAAAAACGGTCTCGCGGATGAAACTCTGTCCGGGAACCGAGGCCAGCATCGCCGCGCACTGGGGATGGTAGTCGGTCGCAAAGCCCGGATACGGCGCGGTGTCGATTTCGATCGGCCGCAGGTTGCCTTCGACGCGCACGCGCGCGCCGAGCGGGTCCGAATCCACGGTGGCGCCGGCGTCAGTCAGCTTGGTGAGCAGGGCGGTAACGTGCTCGGAAATCAGACCTTCCACCAAGATGTCGCCGTGGGTCGCCGCCGCGGCGATGAGATACGTCCCCGCCTCGATGCGGTCCGGAATGATGGCGTGGGTGGCGCCCCGCAGGTCGGGCGAGCCCTCGATGGTGACGGTGCTGGTGCCGGCGCCGCGCACGCGGGCGCCGAGGAGCGACAGGAAGACCGCGGTGTCGACCACTTCGGGTTCGCGGGCCGCGTTCTGCAGCGTGGTGGTCCCGCGCGCGCGGGACGCCGCGAGCATCAGGTTGACGGTCGTCCCGACGCTGCTCCGCGGGACGTAAAAGGTCGCCGGCACGATGGCGCCGGCCTCCGCCTTGAGGTACCCGTGCTCCGTGATCACGCGGGCGCCGAGCGCCTCAAACCCGTGGACGTGGAAGTCCACCGGCCGGGTGCCGAAGTCGTCGCCGCCGGGCAGCGGAACGTCCGCCCGTCCGAGGCGCGCGAGCAGGACGCCCGCCATATAGTAGGAAGCGCGCATCTGACGGCAGAGATCGTAGGGGGCCACATGCGTGTCGATCCGGCGGGCATCCACGTCGAGGCGGCCGGACCGCGTGAACTCCGTGCGGATCCCGAGGGCGCGCAGGACGCCGAGGAGCGTGAAGACGTCGCGGCAGCGCGGGACGTTTTCGATCGTGGAGCAGTCCTCCGCGAGCGCGGCGGCGGCAATGACGGCGAGCGAGCTGTTCTTCCCGCCGGCAACGCGGAGGCGCCCACGCAGCGAGCGGCCGCCTTGAATCAGCAACCGCTCGACGCGGGTCCGTTGCGCTTGGGCTACCTCAATGCTGGCCAGCTGTCCTTCCCCCCATCTTCGCCTCAACGTAATTCCTCACCAGTTCCTCGAGCAGCCGCCCGCGATCGATCTGCCGGATCAAGGTCCGCGCGTCCCTGTGACTTGTGATATAGGTCGGGTCGCCGGACACGAGGTACCCGACGACCTGATCGGTCGGGTTATACCCCCGCTCCCGCAGCGCATCGAACACGTAGCGCAACACCTCCCCGACGTCGCGGAGTTGCTGGGCGCCGACCTGAAAGATGCCCGTCTTCTCATGTTCCCCCATACATCACCTCTGAGACCGCCCGCCGGACCCCAGGGTGGACCCCGGCGGCCGCGAGCGGCCGAATCGCGAGATGGACCGCGGTAATGCCCGAGCCGAAGTTCCGGTAACGGACCCGTTCGAAGCCGGCGCGCCGCAGCAAGGCGCCAAAGGCGTCCTGATCGGGCCACTGCCGCACGGATGCCGGCAGGTAGAGGTACGCGTCCGGATGCCGCGTGGCGACCCGTCCCAACCACGGCATCAGCGTAAACGAGTACAGATCGTACAAACGGCGGATCACCGGGTTTCGTGGGGAGCTGAACTCCAGTACCGCGAGCCGGCCCCCGGGGCGCAGCACCCGGAAGAATTCGCGAAGCGCCGCCTCCGGCTCGGCCAGATTGCGAATCCCGAATCCCACCGTTGCCACGTCGAACGTCGAGTCCGCAACCGGCAGCGCCTGGGCGTCGGCGGGGACGAACCGGCACACCGCGTCGAGCCGCGCGCGGACGGCACGGCGCCGGGCGATGCGCAGCATCTCCGAACTGAAATCCGTGCCGAGGACGCGGCCTGCCCGGCCGACGTGCCGCGCCAGTCGCAGGGCCAAATCACCGGTCCCGCAGCAGACGTCGAGCGCACGGCCTCCCGCCGGCACGCCGGCAAGGTCCACGGCGATGCGCTTCCAGACGCGATGGAGCCCCGCGCTAATAAAAGTGTTGGCGAGATCGTACCGCGGCGCGATGGCGCCGAACATCCGGCGCACGTACCGGACCTTCTCCTCGGGCGACACCTCGCCCCGGCCCACGCGGACGCCGGCAGAGACGACCACTTCGTCTGCGCCCCCTGGCGGGGACCTCCGGCCGGCGCGCCGCCCCGCGTGATCCTTCACGCCGTAGGGGTTCCGGGGAACGGCAGACCTTTCCTGTGGTCGCGTCCCGGGCGGCCACGGGCGCTCCGGCCTGCCCGCCGTAAGTGCTTTTGACGGCGGCGGGGCCTCCTGACCGGAGGGACTGCTGTGGTTGACGAGAACCTTCCCGGTGATCGTAAGACAAGACTCCCTATGTCAAGAGCATAAGGGCAAGGGACGGATGAGCAGAGCGAGCCTTAAGGAACAAAGCCTCATCGTACGACCGGCGATCGCGGCGCATGGCGATAATGATGCGCAGCCAGACGT